>LNFM01000152.1_pt1 | contig 169600 bp, 171 predicted proteins | sample 596031 | NCBI WGS metagenome assembly LNFM01 (sample SAMN04254537, study PRJNA301005) | activated carbon metagenome | isolation source: dual media filters at the Ann Arbor, Michigan drinking water treatment plant | place: USA: Ann Arbor | reverse complement strand
CCAGCCGCCCTGCGGGTTGCCGAGATAATCGCGGATGGCCCAGTCGCGTTCGGTGGTCGCCAGCTCCGAGCGGTGCTGGTAGCCTGCGGCGAGCAGGAAGTTTCCGAAATCTGTGTCCCAGCCGCCGACAGCATTGACGGTATAATCGCCGTCGGAGCCGTCCACGAACTTGTAGTCGCCGCCCACTTCAAAGCCGTCGAAATCGGTGCGGGTGATAAAGTTCACCACGCCTGCCACGGCGTCAGAGCCGTAGGTTGCTGCGGCGCCGTCCTTCAGGACCTCGATCCGGCCAATCGCTGCCAGTGGCAGGATGTTGGTGTCGACCGCGCCGCTACCTGCGAAGGCGAACGGGTTGGACGCCAGGCGTTTGCCGTCGAGCAGCACGAGGGTGCGTGACGCACCGAGGCCGCGCAGGTTGACCGTGCCCGAGCCTTCAGAACCCTGGGCGCGTCCGTCGAACTGGTTGGTGTCGCCGAGCACGCCGCTGGAGACCGGCAGCGACTTGATCAGGTCGAGCGCGGACGGGTTGCCTTGCAGCCTGAGGTCTTCCGCCGTCAGCACATCGACGGGCAGCGCAGCGTCTTCCGGTGTCCCTTGAATCAGCGAGCCGGTGACGGTCACCGTCTCAAGCTTGCGTTCGTCTCCGTCCTCTTGCGCCTGGGCCACAAAAGAACTGCTCAGCGCAATGGCCGACGCATAAAATAGCATTCCCTTGAAAGTTTTCATTGGTTTCCTCCCGAAACTGTTACGGTCTGCGCAAGCTTTTGCCGCTTGTCATGAATTTGACCAATTACCATCATTGAGCGTCTGCATCGCAGTGCAAGTAGGCATCTGTGCTGCGGCGCTGCATACCAAATCGGAACCCTTGACGTTCCACATACCGTTACGGAAGGTCGAATTCCCTTGGGTTACGCAGAAAACACACAAAAGTCTGAAAAAGGAACTGGAAGGCCACCCTTCCTGCAACTTGCGGGAAAATTTGCCGATCCGGTGCAGGCTGCAAACTTTCCGCAACAAGTGTTGCGCTGGCGCAACCAGCGATGGGCTGAGGCCGTGGGCCTCGGCAGCCTCAGCGATTCCAGCTGGGCGCAGCACTTCGCGCGCTTCGATCCCCTGCCGGCGAACCTGCCGCAGCCCTTGGCCATGCGCTATCACGGCCACCAGTTCGGCACCTACAATCCCGACCTCGGCGACGGGCGCGGCTTCCTGTTCGCGCAGGTGCGTGACACCGCTGGCCGCCTGCTGGATCTCGGCACCAAGGGGTCCGGACAGACGCCCTGGTCACGGCGCGGCGATGGCCGGCTGACTCTGAAGGGCGGGGTGCGGGAAATCCTGGCGGCCAGCTATCTCGAAGCGCTAGGCGTCAACACCTCCAAGGCGTTCAGCCTGTTCGAGACGGGCGAGGCGCTGGAGCGCAATGACGAGCCCTCCCCCACCCGCGCCTCGGTGCTCGTGCGCCTTTCGCACAGCCATGTCCGTTTCGGTACGTTCCAGCGCTGCGCCTACCTGAATGACCGCGAGGCGATGGCGGACCTCGTCAATTACTGCGTCGCCGAATTTCATCCGGACGCCGACGACCCGGACATGTCCCGCAAGGCCTGCGCGCTGCTGGAGCGGATTGCCGTCGCCACCGGCAAGATGATCGGCCAATGGATGGCCGCCGGCTTCGTCCACGGCGTGATGAATACCGACAATTTCAACATCACCGGCGAGACCTTCGATTTCGGCCCCTGGCGATTCCTGGCCCAATCGGACCCGAACTTCACCGCCGCCTATTTCGACCAGAACGGCCTCTACCGTTTCGGACGACAGCCCGTGCAGGGCGGCTGGGCGCTGCAGCAGCTTGCCTCCGCCCTCCTCCTGCTGGCGGAGGCCGAAGACCTAGCCCCGTCGCTGGCCCCTTACGAGGCCGCCTACCGCGACAGCTTTGCCGCCCATACCCATGCCCTGCTCGGGCTGGCACCGCTGGGCGATCCGGCAAAGGACATCGGCCTGCTGCAGGCCTTCTATGGCTGGATGACCGAGAGCGGCGCGAGTTGGCCGCAGACTTTCTTCGACTGGTTCTGCGCCGATGAAGCGCGCGCTGCCGCCTCGCCCCAGGCCGCGTTCTATGCGCACCCGTCCTTCGCGCCGGTGCGGGCGGCCTTGCTCGCCCGCACGCTGGTGCGGCCCGAACGGCTGTCGCATGCCTACTTCCAGAAGCCGGCGCCGGTCAGTCTCGTCATCGAGGAGGTCGAGGCGCTATGGGATCCGATCGCGGCGTCTGATGACTGGTCGGCCTTTACGGCGAAGACCGGTCATATCGAGGAGGCCTGGCTCGCGCTTGGCCTCTGACCCGAAGAAAGGCTTGATCTGCGAGGGCCCTGCGAGGCACTTACCGGCCATCGCCTGAGGAGACCTGCCCATGACCGACGCGCCCCGTTCCGGCCCGCTCTCCGGTGTCCGAATCGTCGACATGAGCACGGTCGTTCTGGGCCCCTTCGCGACGATGATCCTCGCCGATCTGGGCGCCGAAGTGATCAAGATCGAACCGCCTGGAAAGGGCGACACGATGCGCTATGCCGGCAGCTCGCCGACCGGCGATCTTGGCCCGATCTATATGGCGCTGAACCGCAACAAGCGCTCGATGACGCTCGATGCCAAGACGCCCGAGGGCAAGGCGGCGCTGACGGAGCTCCTGAAGACCGCCGACGTCTTCTTCCACAATGTCCGCCTCGCCGGGATGGAGCGGCTGGGCTTCGGTTATGAGCAGGTGAAGGGGCTGCGGCCCGGCATCGTCTATGTCCACTGCGCGGGTTTCGGCAAAGGCGGGCCGTACGAGTTCCGCCAGGCCTATGACGACCTGATCCAGGGCGCGTCCGGCTTTGCCGACCTCAATGCCATCCGCTCCGGCGGGCGGCCCGAATACGCCCCGTCCCTCGTCGCCGACAAGACGGCCGGCCTGTTCGCCACCTACGCGACACTTGCCGCCCTGTTCCACAAGGCGAAAACCGGCGAGGGCCAGTTCGTGCAGGTGCCGATGCTGGAATGCTTCACCTTCTTCAACATGGTCGAGAACCTCTATGGCGAGACCTTCATCCCGCCCCGGGGCCACCTCGCCTATACGCGCTCGGTCAACCCGAACCGGCGCCCCTACCCGACGCTGGACGGCTATATCGGACTTGTTCCGTACTCGGACCAGCAATGGGAAACCTTCTTCAAGATCGGCGGCATTCCCGACGTGTTCAAGGACCCGCGCTTCAGCACGTATCAGGCCCGCACCGAGAATACCGGCGCCCTCTACGCCCTGATTGAGGACGTCACCGCCACGCGGTCCACGGACGACTGGCTGGAGCTGCTCGACAAGGCGAACATCCCGGCGATGCGCTACAATACGTTGCCGGAAGTCCTCACCGACGCGCATCTTGTGGCGACCGACTTTTTCCAGAAAGTCTCGAACCCGGAAATCGGCGACTACCGCGCGATGCGCCACCCGGTAGTCTTTTCCGGGACGCCCGCGAGCAGCCAGCGCCTGCCCCCGCCGCGTCTCGGCGCGGATACGGAGACGATACTGGAAAGTCTCGGATTGGGCGCCTGATGCAGCGCGCGTTCAGATTGGACGCGTCAGGCTGTAGTATTCACTGTCGACCCATTCGCCGCCGACACAGAGCGTTGCGCAAGCTTCACCTGTTTTCAGGAATCCGAGCTTCACCAGCAATGCGATGGAGCTGGCGTTTCGGGGATCGACATCTGCAACCAGCGATTCCACGGGCCGGGTTGCGAAGAGATGGTCAATGACGGCGCGGCCCGCTTCAAGGCCGATGCCGCGGCCCCAATAGTCCGGATGCAGAATGAAACCGAATTCAGGGATAGGAAACGAGCCCACTTCGCCGATGACCCGGCCTTCAAACTCGATCAGGTAGTTGAGGCTGATCTCTGGGTCTGCCTCGATGTGAGCCTGAAGCCAGGCAAGTGTTCTCTCAAGGTCAGCGTGCGGCGGCGTGGACCAGTATTGCATCGCACCGGCATGCCCCATGAAGGCATTGACCTCGGCGAGATCGTCCAGGCGGGCCTTGCGCAAAATGAGCCGTTCGGTCCTGAGTTCCACACGCATTTCCCCCAGCTGGCGCAGCCATCGCACCTGCGCCGTCGCAGGGCAATCATGTCTCTTTGAGGGTCATCAATCGAGCCCCGCCGTCGCCCTTACCCTTCAGTTCAGTTCTTCAATGGCGTGCAGTCCGGATCGTCCGTGTAAACATTATCTGCTTCCACGTCTCGTGCCCAACCACTTGTGCCATCGGCGCGAACAAGTTCCAGCCAGTAGCCCACCCTCGGATCGGGAGTTTTGGGCTCGGGGTCCCACTGGACTCGCGGTCTCTCATAGGACGTATAGGTGTTGTCACCGCGCCACCAGGCCTGATAATTGCCTTCGCCGTCATAGGCGAGATCGTAGATCACGTCGCCCTGGGCAAACCCGTCATACGTCTCGAGCACCACGCCGCGCCGCGGCGTCGAGAGCAGCTTGTAATCTTTGTTGCCAACACACTCCCCGGCCGGGATCGTGCCGATCACCGGCGAGGTCGCATCGGGGCGCTCATGCAGCAGCGTCTCAGCGAGGGTGCGCACCGGGACGGGCTGGCAGTTTTCGAAACAGGAATCGCTCGTCATCTCGAAGGCGCCTTCGTAGATATCCTTGGGCGGCGGAATGCTGGCGGCCAGCACCGGGTTGGTAAGCCGCTCGCTCCAGGGCAAGGCTGGCGCATCCAGGCCCATGGACCACTTGAAGCAGGTTTCGGTCTCGTCTCCGGAATCGCGGTTCCCCGTGCACGCACCAAGCCGAAAGCAGGTGGTCTCGTCCCAGTACTGGTACGCCCCTCCGTAAGCATCAACGGGACCAGACTGCGGGTAGCATGCCGGCCCGGGCGCATCGGTCTGCGGTGCCGGTCCGGGCTGAGACATGACCGGCAAACCGAAGCTGTCCCACGGCAAAGCCGGGGCGTCCGCCCCCTCTGCCCACTTGTAGCATCCGCCGCCGGACATCCCGGCGCCGCCGGCGCAGCTATCAAGCTCGTAGCAATAGTCCGGGTCCGGCAAATCCGGGCGAGCCACCCAGCCCTCGCCCATATCGGAGAGCCAGTAGCACTGGCTGGGCACCGCCGGCGCGGGACCTGCAGGCAGCGCAGCAGATGCCGGCATGCCGAACTCCTGCGTGCCAGCAACCGGAGGCGCCTTCGTCGCACACGCGGCCAGAGCGGCTGAGAACAAGCAGCCTGCGGCCAGCATGATCCAGAGTGTTCGTGGTCTGATCATTCCGCGCTCCCCGTCCGCGCCCCGGCAACCGCGACAATGGTGCGCCAAATCTCCGATCTGTCAACGCAGGGCGCAATCAGCAAGGCGGCCTGCTAGGGGCGTGCCTTGCCGAGCTTCGCGACGCGGCGGGCATGGCGCTCGCCGCCGAAGGGTGTGGTCAGGAAGGCGGTGACGCAAGCCTTGGCCATTTCGATGCCGATGATCCGGGCGCCCATCGCGAGCACGTTGGCGTCGTTGTGTTCGCGGGCGAGGGTCGCGGAGAGCGGCTCCGAGACGAGGGCGCAGCGGATCTCCGGATGGCGGTTGACGGCGATGGAGATGCCGATGCCGGTGCCGCAGAGGGCAATCCCCCGCTCCGCCTTTCCGGCGGCGAGATGAGCGGCGAGCTTATAGCCGAAATCGGGATAGTCGACGCCGGCCTCACCGTTCGTACCCAGATCTTCGACGTCGTGGCCTTCGCTGCGCAGCCAGTCCGCCAGCGCGGCCTTGAGGGCGACGGCGGCGTGGTCGGAGGCGATGGCAATGCGCATGTGGCCCTCCAGGGTGTTGACGCCTAGCCGGCGAGGCGCGCCATTTCTTCTTCCGAGAGTTCCGAATTGTCATAGACGTTCTGCACGTCGTCGAGTTCGTCGAGCACATCGAGCAGCTTCATCAGCGCGTCGGCATTATCGCCGGAGACGGCGACGTTGACCTTCGGCTTCCACATGATCTTCGCCGATCTCGGCTCGACCTTGCTTCCGAAGGCTTCGGCGAGCGCGGTGGTCACCGCCGCGAAGTCTTCGCGCGCGGTATAGATCCAGTGGCCTTCCTCGTCGGACACCACATCCTGCGCGCCGGCCATGATGGCGGCTTCCATAACCTCGTCCGGCGAGCCGACGCTGACGGGGTATTCGATCTCGCCGAGCTGGTCGAAATTGAAGGAGACCGAGCCGGTGGTGCCGAGCGCGCCGCCGCTCTTGGTGAAGGCGGAACGGACATCGGTGGCAGTGCGGTTCTTGTTGTCGGTGGAGGCTTCGATGATGATGCCGACGCCGCCGGGGCCGACGCCTTCATAGCGGATGTCGGCATAGTCTGCGCCGCCGGCGCTCTGACCCTTGTCGATGGCGCGCTGGATATTGTCCTTCGGCACCGAGACGCCCTTGGCGTTGGTGATCGCGAGGCGCAGGCGCGGGTTCATCGCCGGGTCCGGCCCGCCCATCTTGGAGGCGACGGTGATCTCCTTGGCGAGGCGCGCGAAGAGCACGGCCCGCTTCTTGTCCTGCTTGCCCTTGCGGTGCTGGATGTTCGCCCATTTGCTATGGCCGGCCATGGATGACCCTCTTGGTTTTGTTCGGTTTATCCGTGGGGGGCTCTCTAACGCAGCGCCCGGGGGATGGGAAGCGCCTTGGGTGATGGGGGTATTTTGGCGCAAAGACCCTCACCGCCCACCGCTTTGCGCCGTTCGGGAAATCGCGTGCGATTTCTCGTCCTCGCAGCGGCCCCTTAACCCCTCTCCCATGAAACGGGAGGTGAGGGTCTTGGGGTTTGGAAATTTCCTGAGTGATCATCCACGCAGTATAACTCCGTGGGCGGAGGTGTGGCGGAAGGATGGGGGAAGAACATTATTGCGGCTTGAAGGGGTTGGGTTTTGTTTTTGGGCGGGGCGGTTTTTGTAGGCGCAAGGGCGGGCTTCAGGCCTCGCCGATCGCTGAAAACTTGTTTCATCCGTGTGCAATCAATGCACAAGGAATGACGATTCTTTCTCAAAGATTCTCATTTTTTATCGCGCCGCCGCGTTTTGTTATCGTCCGCTATCGCGTCAGCCTGCCGGGACCTGGGGGCTGAGGCGGCCGCCGATGCGGATGGGTTCGATCCTGGTGGCGAGTCCGGTGCGGTCGTCGGTTTCGATATAAGTGCCGCAGAGGGTGCCTTCGCCGAGGGCGGGCTGGTAGCGCTCTCCCGGGAGCTGCGACTGGAAGCGGTAGAGCGAGCCTTCCTTCTGCATGCCTATCACCGAGTCGTAATCGCCGCACATGCCGGCATCGGTCTGGTAGGCGGTGCCGCCGGAGAGGATCATCGTGTCGGCGGTGGGCACATGGGTATGGCTGCCGACGACGAGGCTGGCGCGGCCGTCGCAGTGGTGGCCCATCGCCATCTTCTCGGAGGTGGCCTCGCAGTGCATGTCGACGATGATCGCGTCGGCCACCGCGCCGAGGGGCATCTGGTCGAGCGCAAGGTCAGCGGCGGCGAACGGGCACGCGAGCGACTGGCGCATGAAGACATTGCCCTGCAGCTGGATGACGCCGACGCGGCGCCCGTCCGGCAGGGTGAAGAGCTCAGCCCCCTTCCCCGGCGCGCGGGCAGCGGGGGGATAGTTCAGCGGGCGCAGGAGGCGCGGTTCGCGCTCGATATAGGTGAGGGCCTCCCGCTGGTCCCAGGCATGGTCGCCGAGGGTCAGGCAATCGGCCCCGGCGGCGAAGAATTCCTCGGCGATCTGGCTGGTGAGGCCGAAGCCGCCGGCGGCGTTCTCACCGTTGACCACGACGAAATCGAGCCGCAGGCGCGCCTTCAGGCCCGGCAGGTGCGACAGCACCGCGCTGCGGCCGGGCTTTCCGACGACATCTCCGAAAAAGGCAAGTTTCATGGGAAAAAGCCTATGCGCCGGGACGGCGGCAAAGAAAAGGGCGCGGAAGCCGAAGCCGCCGCGCCCTGATCGTCTGTGAGGCCTTCAGACCTTACTTGTTGCCGGCCGAGAAGCCGAGCGTTTCCTTGGTCAGCGCCTTGGACGGGTCCGAGGCGGCATCGACGAAGGCCTGGGCCTTGATCGGGGCTTTCGGGGCCAGCGAGATGGTCAGCACCTTGGGCTCGGTGACGAAGCTGGACAGCGCGGTCGCAAGTTCGGTGACGACGGCCGGGTCGATGCCGGTGCCGGCAGCGAACATCGGGGCCATGGCGAACATGCCGGAGAGCTGGCTGCGCAGGGCGGCCGGATCTTCGCCCGACTGGGCAGCATAGGCATTGATCGAGCGGTCGAGGATGCCGTCATCGTCGAGCGAAATCTCGATGCCGTGGACAACGACATTCTCCATCACGGCGTTCAGCATGGCTTCCGGATCGGCGCTCTCGTCGAGCGAGGCAACCTGCGCCGCGGCGATGGCCTTGGTGCCGGCATACTTGGCCGAGAAGTCGAGCTTGAAGCCGTCATTGAGCTTCCAGTAGTTCTTGCCTTTGACGAGCGTCACAAGATCCGCATCCGGATCATACAGGGACTCGCCTTCGCCCGAGAAGGTCAGCGTTTCGTAGCCCATCGTGGCGAGCGCGGCAGCGAACTGTTCGCCGTCCGGATTGTCACGCGAGCCGACGGTCAGCGTGAACGGGTTGGTGACGACTTTCGTCGCCCGGCCCTGTGCATCGCGGGTCACCGAAGACTCAAGGCCCGGCATGTCGACGCTGGCGCCGACGATGTCGGCTTTCAGCGCTTTCAGAACCATGGCGTCATAGCCCGGATTGGCGGGGTCAGCCTGGATGGCGGAGGCGAGCGTGGACGGGTCACCGGACGCGCCGGCAGCCCCGGCGCTGATCGCTTCGCTGAGCAGGCCGTAATTTATGCCTTTGACGCCGAACCCGTCGAGCGAGATCTTGACGTCGCTGCCAGCGGCTTCGGTGAAGTCGAACTTCAGGTTCGACAGGCCCATCAGGCCGGCTTTCTCTTCCTTGAGATCGGAGACGTGCATCGAGTCGATGATGAAGAGGCCTGTGCCGCTGGCGTCAGAGACGTTGAAGTTGACGCCGTTGACCGTCCAGCGGTCGAACGAGAGGGCGGTGCCTTCAGGGAACGGAGCAGGCTCGCCCTTGCCGAGGAGGCTGGCGACCCAGGCGGCGGTTTCCGGCGACGGGTTCACGAGTTCGATCGAGTTGATCTTGCCGGTGCTCTGGTCTTCCGAGCCCTCGGCGGGGCTGAGCGTGATGTCCGTAAGTTTCATCAGGGCGAAGTTCGCCTGGCCGTCGAACACGCCGAGGCCTTCAAACTCGAGCTTGGCGGCCTTGACGACCGGCGGGGCGGACGGGGCCGAGGCCGGCGTCTGCATTTCGGCGCGCAGGGTCTCCAGCGTGGTGCCCGAGCCGTCATCGGCGGTGCCGTCGCCGTCCGCGTCCATGTAGCTGAAGATTTCAGCCAGTTCCTCATCCGACGGAGTGGCCGGCATGCCTTCGCCGGCCAGTTCCGGGGCCGACAGCGTGATGTCGCTGAAGGTGGCCTTGTCGCCGTCCACGTCGCTGCCGGCGAAGCTGAGTCTGCCGGCGCCCGATTCGCCCAGGTACAGCGCCGACAGGGCAGCGCCGGCCGTAGCTGGGTCTCCTTTGCGGAGCGAGACCTCTGGCAGGTCCGCTGCGCTGAATACAACTGCCGCGGGAGTACCGCCGCCAGCTGCCTTGTCTTTCTGCCCACAGCCCGTAAGCATTGTAAGCGCGATCATGCCCGTGAGCAGATACTTCATATTTGGTCCCTCAAATGGTGTGGGTCGCAGACGACCTGACAGGTGTTGTACACATGCGTTTCAATGATGGCCAGACCATGACCTTGCGCGCCCCCAGCGGACACCGGGTCAAGGTGCGGCTTGAGGTTAACGCAAAAGCACGGCGCCTGATCATCCGCCTGGACGAGCGCCGCCGCGAGGCGGTGGCCGTGGCCCCCTCTTCCCGCCAGATCGATGCCGCCGCCGCCTTTGCGGCCGAGCGTGTCGACTGGATTTCGACCCGTCTGCAGCACCTGCCGGAAGTCACCCGGTTCGAGGATGGCGAGACGATCCAGTACAAGGGCGAGGATTGCCTGATCACCCTCGAAGGGGAAGGCAGGATTGCCCGCCTTTACCCCGGCGAACCCCGTATTCTCTCGGTTCCCGGGGATCCGGAGACCACCCAGTCGCGGGTCGTCCGCTTCCTGAAAAAGCAGGCCAAAGCCGAGCTGACCAAGGCCGCGACCCGGCATTGCGAGACCCTGCGGGTCGCCAATACGGGCATTTCGGTCAAGGATACGCGCTCGCGCTGGGGCTCCTGCACGGTGGACGGGCAGCTGGCCTTCTCGTGGCGGTTAATCATGGCCCCGCCAGAGGTTCTGGACTACGTGGCCGCCCATGAATGCGCCCATCTGAAGGAAATGAACCATTCGGCAAAATTCTGGGCACATGTGGCCAGATGTTGCCCGGATTGGCAGCGTCAGCGCGCCTGGCTGCGCCTGCACGGGACCGAGCTGCAGGCGGCCGGCGAATAATCCGTGTCAAGACGATTTTTGTGGGCTGACCGCAAAAATATTTTTACTCGCGCTACGGACGAGTTCACATTACGTACCTAGATAGGCTTTAGTGGGGTTCGCGGTCCGGATTCAGGACTTGGTCCGCACGGGAGCGGGGCTGGGTTCACCTGCGAAATCGAAGCCTATGCCCCGCGCGCCGTACGCGCCGTCGCGGTAGCTTTCGATATTCTCCTGGAACCAGCCGAGAATGTACTCGACAATATGCGAATAGAACGGCGCGGAATCGCCGTCCTCGATCGGCAGGCTGAACGTGTACTGCGCGCCGTCCTCAATGCCGACGACGACCTCCTCACCGGTCTTGCGGCATTCGAAGCGCAGGCGCAGCCAGTCGGCCTGTTTCGAGACGCGGAAGGCGAGGCCGAAGGAGACAGGCCCGAGCGGGCGGAAGCCCCGGGGCGGCACGGAGAAGGCGGCGTCGCCATAGGCGCGCGGCTCGAACGGCCCGGCCGGCGGGACGAGGTGCACGCAGACGCCGTCCGGCGCGCCGATATAATCGCAGAGCCCGGAGCGGACGTCCTCGGCGAGGCGGCGGATGCGGGAATAGTTCTCCTCCGCCAGCTTCTGGTAGGTCTCGACGGTTTCAATCAGCTGTTCGAAGCGGGACATGCGCGGGCCTTGCAAATGCTTGAGCCGAGAAAGCTAGACCGGATCGCCCGAGGCATCAAACGCCGGGGCGGCGTCAGGCCACGCGCTGTAGCCTGACCGGCGGGGCGGCGGCGGGCTCCGGCTGCAGGCGCGGCGGCACGGCGGTGCGGGCAAGCTCGACCGCGAGGGCCGGGGCGAGGCCTTCGCCATAGCTGCGGATGACGGCGCGGATGGTGTCGAGGAAGCCGGCCTCCTCCTCGACGATCTGGCCGTAGCGCGCCGCGATGGGGCCGACGAGGCCGTAGGCGAGGAAGACGCCGAGAAAGGTGCCGAGGAGTGCGGCGCCGATCATCGCGCCGAGGATGGCGGGATCCTGGTCGATGGCGCCCATGGTGCGGATGATGCCGAGCACGGCGGCGACGATGCCGAGGGCCGGCAGCGCGTCGGCCAGCGTGTTGAGGGCGCCGACGGCCTTCATGCGGCGGTCGAGCTGGGCAATGATCGCCTGCTCCATGCGGGCGTCGGCGCGGGCGGGATCGGCGAGGTCGAGCGCCATCAGGCGGAAGGCGTCGCAGATCAGCGCGCGGGCGCCCGCATCGGCGAGGATGCGCGGGGCGGCCTGGAAGATGGGCGACTCCTCGGGCCGCTCGATATCGGCCTCGATGGCGATGAAGCCGCCGCGCTTGGCCTGGCGCATCAGCGTGCCCAGCAGGGTGAAGAGGTCGGCGTAGTCCTGCTTCGTCCAGTGCGCGCCGCGGAAGGCGCGGCCGAAGCCGGAGAAGGCCTCGCGCGCGACATCCGGCGCATTGCCGAGCAGAACGGTGCCGAAGGCCGCGCCGCCGATCAGCGCCAGCTCGAACGGCAGCGCTTCCATGGTCGCCGGGCCGCCGGTGATGACCAGCCCGCCGCCGACCAGCAGCAACACGATGACAAGGCCGGCAATCTGCAACACGAAGCGGAAGATCCTTTCAGTTCAATCCGTGCATCCTGACAGCGGCGTCTTAAGGCGGCGTTTCACCACGCTGCGGTTTCGCGTCTGGACATTTGCTGCGGCTGGCGGGAAGAAACCTGATGGCTGGTGAGACTGAACGCCTTCCCGATCAACCAAGACCGGATAGGCGCAATGCGTTCATCCTGCTCTTCTTTGCGTTGATGGCGATCGGCGCGGGCAACACGATGCTGCTGGCCGCCGTGCTGCCGCAGCTGACGCGCGAGATGGCGATGCCGGACTGGATGGCGGGAGCGGTGTTCTCGCTGTCGGCGCTGCTCTGGTCGATCACCTCGCCGTTCTGGGGCAAGGCCTCCAATACTTGGGGCCGGCGGCGGATCGCGGCGATCGGGCTCGGCGGGTATTCGCTGTCGATGTTCCTGCTCTGGCTGACCGGCAAGCTGGCGCTGGCGGGGATCATGACCAACCTTGTCTCGGTGTTCATCTGCCTGTGCCTGGCGCGCAGCCTGTTCGGCCTGCTCGGCTCGGCGGCGAACCCGGCGGCGCAGGCCTATGTGGCCGACCGCACCAGCAAGGCGGAGCGCCAGAGCGAGATCGCATTCCTGTCCTCCGGCTTCAGCGTCGGCACGGTGATCGGCCCGGCCTTTGCGGCGGCGCTAGCGGCCTCGGCCGGCATCCTCTCCCCTGCCCTGTTCACGGCAGTGCTGGCGGCGCTGATGGCGGCGCTGATCTGGTTCCGCCTGCCGGAGACCCGCGCGCCGGTGGCCGACGCCGTGCGCATCGAGGCGGAAGCGGCCGGCAAGCATCTCTGGCGCACCGAAAGCGTGCTGCCCTTCCTGATCTATGCTGTGGCGCTGTCGCTGGTGACCGGTGTGCTGACGCAGGTGTTCGTGTTTGCGGTGATGGACAAGCTGGGCGTCTCAGGGCGCGAGGCGGCGGCGTATACCGGCCCGGCCTTCACCGTCGGGGCGGTGGCGGTGCTGCTGGCGCAGCTGGTGCTGATCCCGCGGCTGCACATGAAGAACAAGACGCTGATGTGGGTCGGCTGCATCCCGCTGCTGATCGGCGCAGTGCTGATGATCTTCGCCAACAATTATGCCTCGCTGATCCTGTCGCAATTCCTGATCGGCCTAGGACAGGGCCTGGCGCGGCCCGGGTTTTCCAGCGGGGCTTCGCTCGCGGTGCCGCCGCAGCTGCAGGGCAATGTCGCGGGCCTCGTGATCTCCGCAAATGGCATGGGCTATATCGTGACGCCGCTGTTCGGATTGTTCGTGTACGAATATGTCAACCCGCACCTGCCCTTCGTGCTCTGCGCGGTGATGCTGCTGGCGATGTTCTTCTATGCCCGCTTCGGCATGAAGGACGGGCTGGGAGAAATCCGCGAGGGCGAGGAATAAGTCCCGCCGCCCTATCCCGGCGCCCCTCCCTGAGCGGGGGCTGCCCCGGACCACTGATTGCTCACCCCACACCGCTTTCGAGACCCGCATGACAGATAAGACCTTCGACATCATCGTTTACGGCGCGACCAGCTTCGTCGGGCAGATCATGACCCGCTACATGCAGGCGCAGTTCGCGGATGGATCGATCAGGTGGGCCATCGCCGGGCGCTCGAAAAGCAAGCTCGAAGCGCTCAGCAAGGAGGCCGGCCTCACCGGCATCGAGATGCTGGTCGCCGATGCCGGTGACGAGGCGGCCCTCAAGGCGATGTGCGCGCGCGCCAAGGTGATCGTCTCCACCGTGGGGCCGTATGCGCTGTACGGCGATACGCTGGTCAAAGTCTGCGCGGAGACCGGGACGCATTACTGCGACCTGACGGGCGAGCCGCAGTGGATCCGCAGGATGCAGGACCGCCACGAAGACGCGGCCCGGCAGAGCGGCGCGTGGATCGTGCATTGCTGCGGGTTTGACTCCATCCCGTCCGATCTGGGCGTGCACTATCTCCAGCAGCAATCCGCGAAACGGTTCGGCCAGACCTGCAACCGGATCAACATGCGGGTGGTGAAGATCAAGGGCGGCGCGTCCGGCGGGACGATCGCGAGCATGATCAACATGGTCAAGGAAGCGTCGGGCGACGCCGAACTGCGCGAACAACTGAAAGACCCCTACAGCATCTGCCCGCCAGGCCATGGCTTCACGGCGCGCCAGCCCGATGTGCAGATGGCGTATGACGAAGAGTATGGAAGCTGGGTCGCGCCGTTCATCATGGCGGCCATCAACGCGCGCGTGGTGCATCGCTCCAACGCGCTGAGCCACAACAGCTATGGCGATGGCTTCCTGTACGAGGAGGCGATGGTGTCCGGCGAGGGCGCGAGCGGAAAGCGCGCGGCACGGGCGATCAGCTGGGGCATGACGGGCGCAATGATAGGCCTGGCCCTGCCGCCGACGCGCTGGCTGCTCGAAAACCATGTGCTCCCTAAGCCGGGCGAAGGGCCGAGCGAAAAACAGCAGCGCGAGGGTGAGTATGACCTCGTGTTCCTCGGCACGACAGCGCGCGGCGATAAGATCCGGTGCCGGGTCACGGGCGACCGCGACCCGGGGTATGGATCGACGGCCAAGATGCTGGCGCAGGCCGCGGCCTGCCTTGCCAAGGATCTGCCGGACACCACCCCGGGCGGATTCTGGACGCCGGCGAGCCTGATGGGCGACAAGCTGATCGGGCGGCTGGAGGCCCATGCCGGGCTCAGCTTTGAACTTGTAGGGGCCTGAGGCTCACGCCCGCGACAGACCATCGACCGCCGTGTTACGGGCGGTGGCCGGATTCACCAAAACCGCGAAATCGGCCCTTAACGCAATTGCCTTAACCTCACGGCCTGACTGCCCCTGACTTCCCGGCAAAAGGCGCGACGCATGCTAGACCAGGCAACGAGATCCCTCGGCGGCCTTTCGGAGGTGATCCGTCTGGCGGCGCTTGTGCTGCTGAGTGTGATGTTCACCGGTGTCGGCGTTGCGCTGGCGATGGGCGGCCGGCCGGAAGCGGTCATCCCCCTTCTGCTGGGCGCCGGCGCAATCTCCCAACTGCAGAAGCGCTTCGTGAATCTCTACCGCGACCTGTCAGGAAACTATTAGCATGCGCCCTTCCCTTCGCCCCTCCCGCCTGGCTTGTATCGGCGCCCTGATGTGGACGGCCACGGCCTGCTCGGGGGCCTCCGCGCCCGCTTCGAAGGAGCCGGCCAGCCTGGCGCCGGGCCTGTATGAAATCTCGGTGTCGCAATCGCTCCAGCACGTTTCCGATCAGAAGACGGCGCCGAAGCCCATCTGCTTGCGGTCGTATGATATCGATGCATTCCCGCACAAGCTGGCCGAAGACTATTTCGTGGCACAAAGAGGCTGCAGGACCGTCCGTGCACCCCGCGAAGGCAACACGGTCTCCGGCGAGGTGATCTGCGCGGCGGACCGGAAGGTCGCGGAAGGCTCCATCCGGTTCGTTTATACCGGCGAGATCGAACCTGAACGTCTTACGCTGCAAGGCAACATGGTGATTGATGTCGACCTGCCGAAAGGCACGGGCGGCCCAGAAGCCAGCGACGCCCAAATGGAAAAGGCGATGCGGCGCATCGAAAAGATCAAGACCGTGATCGAAAGCCGGCGCCTTTCCGACTGCGCCTAATGCGTGCCTGCGCCACGAGCGCGCGGCTGCTTTCAATACCCTCGACTCAAACAACTCATCCTGAGCGAAGGGCGGAGCGCCTAGTTCGCGCCCACCGTCCCTGCCCCCGCCGTCCCCACCGCTGACGCCTGCAGCATGACCAGCATCTGCTTGGTCGGGTAGCCGTCGGCGATCTGGCCTTGGGTTTTCTGGAAGGCGGCGAGGGCGAGTTTGGTGCGGCGGCCGGCGATGCCGTCGACCACGCCGGCATCGAAGCCGCGGTCGTTGAGGGCCTGCTGCATGTCGCGCAGCTCGTTGACTGTCAGCGGCATCAGGTGTGTCGGCCAGGGCGTCAGCGGGCCGGTCTTGCCCATGATCGCATCGGCCGAGAGGCCCACGGCGAAGGCATAGGAATCGGCGCGGTTATAGGTCTTGAAGACGTTGAAGTTCTTGAACAGCAGGTATTTCGGGCCCTCATGCCCGGCAGGCACCCAGAGTTCGCCGAACTCGGCGCCGGCGGTCTCGAACGCGGTGCCGGTGATCGGGGTCAGGCCCGCCGCCGTCCAGGTTTCCATACGGCGTTCGTTGCCGTCGGCGAGGCTGTAGTCGAAGTCTGCCGGGACGCGCACTTCAAGGCCCCAGGGCTGGCCCTTCACATAGCCGGAGCGGGCGAGATAGTTCGCCGCCGAGGCCAGCGCGTCGGCTTCGGATTTCCAGACATCGCGCTTGCCGTCGCCGTCAAAGTCCACCGCGTGAGCGATGTAGGTGGACGGCATGAACTGGGTGTGGCCCATCGCGCCGGCCCAGCCGGCGCCGAGCTGGTCGCGCCGCGCGTAGCCGCGCTCGACGATGGTCATCAGGGCGTAGAGCTCGTCCTCGGCAAATTTCTGGCGGCGGCCCTCGACGGCCATGTTGGCGAGCGCGTTGGCAGCGTCGTCGTTGCCCATGAAGCTGCCATAGCTGGTCTCCATGCCCCATATCGCCAGAAGTGCTTGCCGGTCGACGCCGTACTTCGCCTCGATGGCGCTGAGGGTGGGGCTGAGGGCGGCGAGCTTGGCCTGGCCGGAAGAAATCCGGGTCGCGCCCATCGGCACCTTCAGATAATCCCAGATCGGCTTGGCAAATTCGGCCTGGGCGCTGGGGGCGGTCGCGGACTGGACCTCGGTACCGAGCCAGAGCCTCAGGGGGCGGATGCCCTCCAGCAGGGATTTCACCAGCGCGCGGTCATGCCCGGCCCCGATGGCACGGGCGGAGAAATCGTCGCGCCAGGCGTCCATCGCGGCATGGCCGGAGGTGGTGTAGCGGACCGGGCCGGTTTCGGGCGCCGGGGGCTGTTCGACGCCGGGCTTGGGTGAGGGCGTCGGCGGCGGGCCATTGGCGCAGGAGGCCAGCAGGCCGCAGACTGCGGCGGTCAGCATCCATTTGGAGCGGGCCAAACCAGCAATAACCATGGCGGCGATCCCTTTTTCCGGCTGCGGGGTGCAGCACGCGTCCTTGACTCGTCTATCTGGATTCATTACGCGCTCCGCTTTCCCAATTCCTAAACGCACCAGGCCAGACCCATGAAAGTCCGTTCGTCCCTCAAATCGCTGAAGTCGCGCCACCGCGACTGCAAGATCGTGCGCCGTAAAGGCCGGGTGTATGTCATCAACAAGACTGACCCCCGCTTCAAAGCAAAGCAAGGCTGAGCCTCTGATGAACAGGCAATGAGGCGCCAGAATGGCAGCCCGTATCGCCCTGTTCGACCTTGGTGGGGTGATCCTGGACTGGTCACCGGCGCGCCTCTATAGCCAGATCTTCACGGATAGCGCCGAATGCGAGCGCTTCCTCACCACTGTGTGCACCATGGACTGGCACACGCAGCACGATGCCGGCGTCAGCTTCGAAGACAATGCCGCCGCGCTGACCCTTAAATTTCCGCAATACGAAAGCCAGATCCGCGCGTGGCGCACGCGCTGGATGGAAATGTTCGATGGCTGTATCGCAGGCAGCGAACGCCTGATCGAAAACCTGGCCGGCAGCGGGCGGCCACTTTACGCGCTGTCCAACATGCCGGCGGAAGCCTGGCCCGAAGTGCGCGAGGCCTTCCCCGTGCTGTCGCGCTTCCGGCATGTCGTGGTCTCGGGCGAGATCAAGCTGATCAAGCCGGACCCGAAGATTTTCCACTACACGCTGGCGCGGATGGGCGGGCCCTCCCCTGACGAGGTGCTGTTCATTGACGACGTGCCGAAGAATGTCGCCACCGCCGACGCCCTCGGCTTCCGCACCCACCTTTTCCGGGGCGCTGCCGGGCTTGAGCGGGCGCTGATCCTTGAAGGCCTCCTCTAGGCCTGAGCGCAGGCGTTGCCGCAGGGTTCGCGCCGCGCCATATTACCTCGCATGCTGAAGCGTCTCCTCCTTGCCGCCCTGATCTGGCTAGCGCCGGCTGCCCATGCGGCGCCGACCGAGGAGATGTTCGCCAAGCTGAAGGCTGCGACCGAGGAAGCCGAGGCCGCCGATGTCGCCGCCGACATCTGGGCGACCTGGATGGAATCCGGTTCGGCGACAGTGGACCTGCTGATGCAGCGGACCCTGGAAGCGCTGGAGGCGGAGGATACCGGGACCGCGCACGAACTGCTCGACCGGGTCATCCTGCTGAAGCCGGATTATCCCGAGGCTTATCATCGCCGCGCCGGGCTTTTCCTGATGGAAGAAAACTATCCGGAAGCCTTCCGCGACCTGAACGAGGCCCTGAAGCTGGAGCCGCGCCATTTCGGGGCCTGGCTCGGCATGGGGGTGATCCTCGAGTCGCTGGGCGGCGAGAAGGAAGCCCTCTCGAGCTACCGCGAGGCGCTCGCCATCTATCCGCTGATGCCGCAGGCCCGCTTTGCGGCCGACCGGCTCGCCAAACAGGCCGAGGGCCAGGAGCTTTGAAACGCATGTTGACGGTGATGGCGGCGACGGTTTCCGCGCTCGGACTTGGCGCGTGCGTCACCAGCATGGCGTATACGTCCCGCGTCGAGCAGGCCTACCCTGCAAACGGCACGCTGGTGCCGGTGGACGGGCGCGCCGTGCACGTGCTGAAGCAGGGCAGCGCAGGCCCGGCCGTGCTGATGATCCACGGAGCCAGCGCCAATGCGCGCGAGTTCGCCTGGACCCTGGCGCCCCGCCTCGACACCGAGATGCGCATCCTGATGGCCGACCGCCCGGGCCATGGCTATTCGGAACGCTTCGACGGCGCCGAACAGCTGGGGATGCAGGCCCGCCAGATGGCGGGCGTGCTGGACGCGCTGGCCCCCGGCGAAAAGGCGGTGATCGTCGGCCACTCGTTCGGCGGCGCGGTGGCGCTGCGCCTTGCGCTCGACCGGCCGGACCTCGTCTCCGGCCTCGTGCTGCTGGCGCCGGTGACGCATGACTGGGGCAATGGCGGCACCACCTGGTACAACAACCTTGCCGCCCCGCCCGTGCTCGGCACGGCGTTCAGCCAGCTGCTGCCGCTGGTCGGGCCGACGCAGGTACGCAGCGGTATCGGCAGCGTGTTCCGGCCGGCGCCGGCGCCGGAGGGCTATTTCGAGAATTCCGCGATCGGACTGCTGTTCCGGCCGCCGAACTTCCGGGCCAATGCGCGCGATGTGAAATCCCTGCAGGACGAGCTCGGCGCCCAGTCGGCGCGCTACCCGGAACTCGAGGTGCCGATCATCGTGTTCTCGGGCAGCCAGGACACCGTGCTCTCACCGAAGCTGCATGTCGGCGAACTCAAGAAGCAGGTGACCGTGGAACTGGTGGCCCTGCCGCATGAAGGCCACATGCCGCACCACGGTGAGGGCGAAGCTGTGGCGGAGGCCGTGCGGCGGCTGGCGGGCCTCGGCGAGTAGGTCAGAACGGCCAGACCTGACCGATCCGCCACTCGGCGACCTGTTTGTGCGTTGAAACGGGAAGCGTGACGCGGACGGCGGCCAGCCGGTCAAACCGCACCGGCTTGCGTAGCAAGGCCTGTACATCCTCCCGGCTGTGGCTGCCCGGCGGCGGCGGCCCGTAGCACAGGCTGACATGCGGATCGAAGGTGCGCCCGGCCTGGCTCCCCGGCAGCCGCGCCATCCTCTCGCGCGCCTTCAGCAAAGCTGGTGTCGCGGCAAAACGCACAAACAGGCTCGTCGTGAACGCCTCGGTGCTGCCTATTCCTGCCGGGTCGAGCGACAGGCCGGAGAGGCTGTCGGTAATACCGGCCATGTCTGAGGTCTCCGCGAGACTGCCGAGGGTCAGGTGGGGCTCGAAAACCGGTGCGCCCTGAGCCGCCGCCAGTTGCCGGATCACTGCCGAAAACCGCGTCGAGTCTGCCGCGCAGGGCAGGCACCAATAGCTGACAATCTCGTCCTGCATCCTCTGCCTCTTCACAAGCCGCCGACAAGGTAGCGTCTGGCTGCGCGTTGGGCCATCCGGTGTCTGGCGCTTGCCGCAGAGACCCGCTAAGAGCCTCCCCTTCGCCTGAAAACCCCGGAAAGGACCCGCCATGGCCGACAATGCCGAGATCACCAAGATCGACGAAACCACCCGGGAAAAACTTCGCCAGACCGTCGCCAAGATCGAGCGTCTGGAAGAGGAGAAGAAAGAGGTCGCCGAGCAGATCAAGGAAGTCTACGGCGAGGCGAAAGCCATCGGCTTCGACACCAAGGCCCTGCGTGCAGTGATCCGCCTACGGAAGATCGAGAAAGCCGAGCGCGACGAACAGGAAATGATCCTCGAAACCTACCTGATCGCCCTCGGCGAAGCGTGAGACCTTAATGTATTCGCAGGACGAGATTTCTCGCCTGATTTCTCGCTCCGGAATCATGAACCGGCTCGAAGCCTTCGATCCCCAGTGGGTCGGGTCCTCGGCGCTCGACGTGCATGGCCCGGACTCGGATGTGGACATCTGCTGCAGTTTCAGGCCCGCTCTTGAGCCGACCTCGGTTGCCGTGGACGCGGCGTGCGCAGGGCTGCCCGGCTATGCCCGCGAGGATGGCATCTATGGCGGCAAGCCATCGAGGATGCTCCGGTTCTGGATCGAAGGACAGGCGTTCGAAGTATGGGGCCGTGCACATCCCGTCGGGGACCACGAATTCTGGCGCTACACGCAAGTACAGCGACGCCTCCTGACGCTGTTTGGAATGCCCCTCCGGCAGTTTGTCCGGCAAGCCAAAGCGCAGGGCGCCAGTACCGAGGCTGCTTTCGCCAACGCTTTCGGCGTGATGGGCGATGCTCATTCGGCACTGGAGGGTTGGTTTGGCCTTGACGATTCCCTGCTTCGCCAATTGCCGTTCAAGACCAAATCGCCTTAGGTATCTGCCATGGCCAGGGAGGTTGATGAGCGCAAGAAACGCGCCGCGCTGCGAAAGCTGCGCCGGGCGGCTGATCTTGCGGCGCAGGGCCTCGGCCCGCCGCTGACCGACTGGGAAGTCGCTTTCCTCGAAGAAGTCGAGGGGCGGATTGAAAAGTACGGCTCCGCCTTCTCCGACCCGATGAAGGGCGCTGACGGCGAGGCCCTGTCCGGTCTGCAGCAGCTGAAACTCAAGCAGATCGACAAGAAGGCGCGCGGCAAGGAGGCCAAAGGCTTCGGCGCCAAGAAGCCGATGGGCCCGAAGCGCCGCATGCCGCCTTCGCCCGAGTCCCGGGGCGAAACCGAGGCGCCGCCGCCCGAAGCCCCGCCCCCGCCAAAATCCCGCCCGTCCCTCGTACCCGTCGCCGGTCTCGCAGGCTCCGGAAACGTCACCGCGCTGCGCAAGGCGAAGCCGCGCCTGACGGTGATCGAGGGCGGCGGGAAAAAAACTGAAACCTAAAGGCGCGGTTGCGCGTATAGGGGACCATGACCGAACTCACTGCCCCTGCCTTCGCGCGCACCGTGCTCATCACCGGCGCCTCCACCGGGATCGGCTATGCCGCCGCCCGCCATCTCAGCGCCCAGGGCTGGACCGTGTTCGCCGGTGTGCGCTCCGATTCGGATGGCATGCGCCTGAAGCAGGGCTCGGCCGGTGACCTGCGACCGATCATGCTGGATGTGGCCAAGGCCGAGCAGGTCGAGGCCGCCGTGCCGGTGATCGCCGCCGCACTGGGCAACAAGCGCCTCTCTGGCCTCGTCAACAATGCCGGGATCGCCAAGATGGGCCCGCTGGGCATCCAGCCGCTGAAGGATTTCGAAGCGCACTTCGCCGTCAACGTGTTCGGCATGCTGCGGGTCACGCAGGCGATGCTGCCGCTGCTCGGCTCCGACCCCGCCCGCGAAGGCCCGCCGGGCCGGATCGTCACGATCACGTCGGTCGGCGGGCGGATCGCCTCGCCTTTCCTCGGCGCCTACACCGCCACCAAGCATGCCAACGAAGCGATGACCGACACGCTGCGCCGTGAGCTCGCGATCTACGGCATCGATGCCATCGCCGTCGGTCCGGGCGCGGTGCGCACGCCGATCTGGGACAAGGCCGAGAAGGACAATGCCGAAGGCCCCTACGCCGACAGCGACTGGGGTGCGTCCCTGAAAAAATTCGAGCAGGCGATGTTCATGGGCGGGCAGACCGGCCTGCCGCCGGAAAAGATCGCCGCCGTGATCGAGACCGCCCTGTCGGCCCGCAAGCCAAAGGCGCGCTACGCGCCGGTGCCGGACAAGCTGACCAACTTCACCATAGCCACCCGCCTGCCGAAGCGGGTGCTGGACAACATTTTCATTTCCAGGTTCGGCCTGAATAAGAAGTGACACCTCTCCCCTCTCCCGTAAAACGGGAGAGGGGAAGGCAAGGCCTTGACGCCCCTCGCGGAAGGCCAGCGCATGTCGCGGCAAAACGGGAGGAACACATGGCAGATCTCAAGGGCAAGGTAGCCGTCATCACCGGCGCAGCGAGCGGCATCGGTCTCGCGGGCGTCGAGGTTTTCATCGCGGCGGGCGCAAAGGTCATCGCGGGCGACATCCAGGACGAGAAGGGCCGCGCCCTCGAGACGCGCTTCGGCAAGGACAAGCTGCGCTTCGTGCACTGCGACGTGACCGATCTCAAACAGCTCGAAGCGATCATGGCCGAAGCGCCGAAGGCCTTCGGCTCGCTCGACGTGGTCTGGAACAATGCCGGCCATGGCGGCACGCCAACAACCGTCGAGGAACTCGACCTCGACGGCTACGACCAGACGATGAATCTCCTGCTCAAGCAGGTCTTCGCCGGCACCAAGTTCGCCATTCCGCACATGAAGGCAAAGGGCGGGTCGATCATCAACACGTCCTCGATCAGCGCCGTCTCCGCCGGGTATGCCCCGATCACCTATTCGGTGGCCAAGAAGGGCGTCGCGCACTTCTCGAAACTCGCGGCCGCCGAGCTCTCCAAATACAAGATCCGCGTCAACGCGATCCTGCCGGGCTTTATCGCCACCTCGATCTTCGGCGCCTCGCTCGGCCTGTCGCGTGAGCAGGCCGACCAGATGGCCGAGATGCTGGCGCAGGGCGGCGGCAAGATCCAGCCCGCCGGGCGCACCGGCAAGGGAACCGACATTGCCGAGATGGCGGCCTTCCTCGCCTCGGACGCGGCCGGCTTCATCACCGGCGGGGAATTCCTCGTCGATGGCGGCATCACGGTGGGCCCGCGCCACAGCTGGGACGAGACGGCAAACAGTCCCGTGCTCGACGCGCTCGGCATCACGCCGGAACAGGCCGAGCAGCTTCGCCTCGCGCAGGCCGCGGCGCAGTCCTAGGGCGGCGTGCCGGGCAGTTGCGGCACCGCCTCGACAGCCTTCAGCAGCTCTTCCAGAGTCGCTGCTTCTCGAAAGAGGTTGCCCCGGTCGTCACTGAGGGCGTAGCCTGTCGCCGTCCGGGTCAGGGGAAAGCGCCGCCAATGCGTCAGTGTACGGAAGATCCAGACCGTCTCGGGCCGCTCGCCGGCCGCCGCCCACCCGGTCCACATTTGGTCCCACGCCTGGCTGCGCCACAGCCGGTCGATCTCGTTGATATCCTCGGGTGAAAAGTCCGGCATGAGCAGTGATCCCTCCCCTTCAATAAGGCGCAGGCCGCTGTCGGGCAATCTTCAGGGCGCGCTCTGGATGATCGTCTCGGGCATGGGCTACACGCTGCACCTGGCCCTCGCCAAGGAAATCACCGCCGACATCCACCCCGTCTTCCTCGCCTTCTGGCGCAGCTTTCTTGCCTTCCTGCTTGCCTCTCCGTTCATCTTCCTCGGCATGGTCAAGCTGCACACCGCCCGCTTCGGGGCGCTTGTCACGCGCAGCCTGATTGGCTCGGCCGGCTTCGTATTCGGCCTGATCGCGATCTGGCCGGTCTTCGAACTGCCGCTGGCGGAGTTCAATGCGCTCAGCTTCACTCGGCCCCTGTTCGTCACGCTGCTGGCGGTTTTCCTGCTGCACGAGAAAGTCGGCGTGCACCGCACCAGTGCGGTCATCGCGGGCTTCTTCGGCGTGCTGGTGATGACGCTGGTGCCAGCCCTGCTCGGCAGCGACGGCGGCACGCACTTCAATATCGGCAGCCTGTTCGCAATCCTCTCCTCGCTCTGCTTCGCCTTCACCATCGTGCTGGTGAAATCGCTGACCGGCGTGCACTCGCCGCTGGCCCTGCTGATCTGGGCGAACCTCTTGTCCTCGCTGTTTATCCTGCCAGCCGCCCTCGCCGTCTGGGCCTCGCCCAGCCTCGCCGAATGGGGCCTGATCCTGTCGATGGCCTTCTTCGGGGTGGTCGCGCAGTTCTGTTTCATCAAGGGCATGTCGGTGGGCGACGCCTCGTTCCTGTCGCCTATGGACTACCTGCGCCTTCCGATGGGCGCGACGGCCGACTGGTTCATGATCCGCGCCCTGCCCGGCCCCTTCGTCTGGGCCGGCGCCGGCATCATCGTCGTCTCGACGCTCTACATCACCTGGCGCGAGCACGTGATGAACCAGAAGAAACCGGTTGAGCCGCCGAAGCTGTTCTGATGCCTAATCCGACGATCTCCGCGAAATCCCGCCACGGCTTTCTCGCCGCAGCACTCTGCCTGCTCGCGGCCGGATGCATCGAAGCAGGACCGCCGCCCCAATGTGACGCGCTGGGGTACAAGGCGCTCTACGGCCAGCCGATCAGCACCATCGAAATCTATGACGGCAACCGCGACCGCCGGGCGCCGGAGCCACGCCTCACGCTTCGCGACCCCTCCCAGATCGCGGCCTTGCAAGCCTTCCTGCTTGAGCGCGCGGACGGCTGGTTCATCGCGGCCGGCGAAACGTACGACCCCGACTCCCGCGAAGCCAACGCCATCATCACGGCGGTGTTCAAGAAGGGCGACACCGCCATCGCCCAGTTCGGCTACAGCCCGGCCTCTCTCGAAACCCCGGGCTGCGACGTTGAAGTGATCCTGATCCTTTCCCCGGCGGACAACGACAGGATCGTCGAACTTCTCGGCGAAGCGATCCCGTCAGCGGAAACCGCAGACTGAGATCGACGGACAGGTCTCGAACAGATGTTTTCTGAAACGATGATCCAGTCAGATCATTGAACGTATAACATATGCATCAACGTTCAGGAGGCGGCCCTATGCGTGTACTCGTCACCGGTGCTTCGGGGTTCATTGCCAAACATGTTGTCCTCGCTGCGCTCGCCGAAGGCCATACCGTCCGCGGCACGGTCCGGACCGTGCGCAAGGCGGATATTCTCAAGACCACGCTTGCGGCGGAAGGTGCCGACGTCTCGCGCCTGTCACTGGTCGAGGCGGACCTGACCGCCGACGCCGGATGGGCAGACGCGATGTCCGGCGTCGACGCGGTCCTGCATGTCGCCTCGCCGTTTCCGATCTCGCAACCCAAGGGGCGCGAAGACCTCGTCCCGGCGGCGCGCGGCGGCGCGTTGCGCGTCGTGAAGGCAGCGCTCGACGCAGACATAAAGCGGATCGTGCTGACCTCCTCCATGGTCGCCATGATGTACCGGGCCGGGCTCAGCGGTGATGTCACGTTCCGCGAGGACTCCTGGTCCGATCCCGAATGGGCCCCCGCGACACCTTACATCATCTCCAAGACCCGCGCCGAGCGCGCCGTGTGGGACCTCGCCAAGGAGCGCGGCGCAACGGATGCCATCGTTGCTATCAATCCGGGTTTCGTCCTCGGCCCGGCGCTCGATGCCGAGATCGGCGCCTCGCTCGAAGTGATCAAGCTGTTCATGACCGGCGCCTATCCCGCCGTTCCGCCGGTGCATTTCCCGGTCGTCGATGTGCGCGATCTGGCCGCGCTCCACATCAAGGCCTTGACCGCACCGGTTGGCGGCCGCCGCCTCATCGGCAGCGGCGAAACAATCTCGATGCAGGACATGGCGAAGATTCTGCGGGCAGATTTGCCGGACCGGGCGAAGAAAATCCCAACCGGCGTCCTGCCGAAGGAGGTCGTCCGCTTGATCGCGCTGTTCGATCCTACCTTGAAGACCGTGCTGGCCGATCTCTACGCGCGGCCGGTCGCCGATGCCGCCTATGTCAGTGAGCTGACCGGCGTAACCTTTCGCCCGGCCCGCGATGCCGTTGTTGCGGCCGGGCGGTCTCTGATTGCGACGGGAGCCGTATGACCCTCGGGTCCGGCATCCTGACCTTGTGAACATCGAACATGCCGTTTAGTGCTCACAAAACGGAGCGCTGCAAATGGCCAAAGTTCTCGTCACCGGTGCCACCGGCTTTATCGCCGGCCACGTCATACATCAACTCGTTGAAGCGGGCCATGAGGTCACCGGAACGGCGCGCTCCGCCTCCAAGGCCAACGCCCTCAACAAGACGCTCAGCGCTTACGCGGGCAAGAACATCCGCATCGCCATCCGCGCCGCAGACCTCTCCTCAGACGCCGGCTGGACCGAGGCCTGCCAGGGCATGGACTATGTCCAGCACATCGCCTCCCCGATTCCGACCAACCTGCCCAAGGACCATGACGAGCTGATCGCGCCCGCCCGCGACGGCGCGATCCGTGTACTGACGGCGGCCAAGAAGGCCGGCGTGAAGCGTGTCGTGATGACCTCCTCGATGGCCGCCGTTGCGTATGGCTGGGGCGACGCACGCCCGAAACTGCTGACCGAGGAACACTGGTCGAACTCCGGCAACCTCGCCGACAATACCGCCTATACCCGCTCGAAGACGATCGCCGAGCGCGCCGCCTGGGAATATGTGAACGGCGAAGGAAAGGGGCTTGAGCTGACCACCATCAATCCCGCCGCCGTGCTGGGCCCGGTGATGAGCGGCGACTTCTCCGCCTCGGTCGAAATCCTCACCCAGCTGCTCTCCGGCAAGCTGCCCGGCACGCCGCGCGTCGGCTTCGGCATCGTCGATGTGCGCGATGTCGCCTCGGCGCATGTCCTCGCGATGACGAACCCCGCCGCAGCCGGCGAGCGCTTCCTCGTCGCCGACAAGTTCATGTGGTTCTCGGAGGTCGCCAACACTCTGCGCGGCCAGATACCCGCCGCCTATGAGAAGAAACTGCCGAAAGGCGAACTGCCCGGCTGGGTGCTGAAACTGATGGCCAACATCAACCCCGCCGTGAAGCAGGTGATCCCGGAACTGAACCGCGAGCGCAATGTCTCGAACGAGAAAGCCAAACGCGTCCTCGGCTGGCAGCCGCGCACCGCCGAAGAGGCCATCATCTCGGGCGCCAAAAGCCTGATCGCGCACAAGGCGGTTTGACCGTTAGTCTGCTTTTGCGTCCGCGGATCACGGTCCGCCTTGAATTCGCCGGAAGCTGACGGCAGGCTCCAGGCGATTGTGGTACGATGCCGAAGTACCTGAACCGGGGAGAACCAGATGTTGCGTCAAAGCCAGGCTGCCATAGCCGTTATCCTTCTCGCGGCCTGCTCGCCTCCCGCGCCTGCCGCGCCGGAAAGCGAGGCACCGCCGGCCCCCGAGACCATTTCGATCCCCGCTGCCGAAGTGCCTGCGCCGCGCGAAAGCATCGCAGAGATGCACGGCGCGACCTGCACCTGGGGCGAGGTCGTATCGTCCGGCATCTCGATCTGGAGCTATACCTGCCCCACCCTTCGCCTTGTCGCAGACGAAACCCTGCCCGGTTTCCAGCGCGAGGAGACCGGCGCGGATGGCACTGTGATGCGCACGCCGGTGATCCAGTTCTTTGCCAAGCCGGCCGAGGCGCCCATCGGCGCGGTCATCGACGCCGTGCGCGCGGCCTCACCCGGTTCGGAATCGTGTGAGATCGAGCCTGGCTCGCATGATGATCACGTGCTGATGCCGACCGGCGAGGCGGCCGTGGCCTACAGCAAGTTCATCAGCGGTGAGGCGGAAGAGCCCAGCCTGCCCTGTGGCCCGCTCGGGCCATCCGAGGCCGGTGGCAGGACGTTCCGTGTTCTGGCGGATGCGCCGGACAAGGTGATCATGGTCGACTGGGGCACCGAGCCGCCGGTCTATGACCCGGACACGCTGAGCGCCGCGGACTAGTACGAAGGCAAAGATCTGGCGGCATCACCGCTTTCCGGCCCGAGCCGCCCTCAGAAATCGTAGGCGATCCCCTTGCGTTCCCAGTCGCCATAACGTGTGGGCTCGATGCCTTTCGGGCCGCCGCTTTCGTCCTTCGGAAGCGCCGCGTCCGCCGCCTGGCGCGCATCGGCCTCCTCCAGTGCCCGCCGCGCCGCTTCCGGCAGCGCCGCGCGCCGGGCGGCTTCTTCCTCTGAGATCACAGAAGCGTTATCGGTCATGGGGCTCTTCCCGTTGCATTTACTGTTTCCCATATAGGCTTCGCCGGAGGCAATGTCCGCCCGGCATGCTACTACGCCGCAACCGAATGGAGTCTACCGCCCCATGGGCACCGCCAAAACCTTCGTCCTTCTGGCCATGCTGACAGCCCTGTTCGTGGGCATCGGATACCTCATCGGAGGGGCCGCCGGCATGCTGATCGCCTTCACCGTGGCCGCAGGCATGAACGTGTTCGCCTGGTGGAACTCCGACAAGATCGTGCTCAGGATGCAGGGCGCGCAGGAAGTGCCTGCGGACACCCGCAACCCGATGCTGCGCGCCTTCCGCGACGATGTCGCGAAACTCGCTGACCGCGCCGGCCTGCCGCAGCCGAAGGTTTACGTCATCGACACGCCGCAGCCGAACGCCTTCGCCACCGGCCGCGACCCCAACAATGCCGCCGTCGCCGCGACCACGGGCCTGCTCAGCGCGCTGACGCGCGAGGAAGTCGCCGGCGTCATGGCGCATGAACTCGCCCACGTCGAACATCGCGATACGCTGACAATGACTGTCACCGCGACGCTCGCAGGCGCCATCGGCATGCTGGCGAACTTTGCCATGTTCTTCGGCCCGCGCGATTCCGAAGGCCGCTCCAATCCGATCATGGGCCTCGCCATCATGATCCTGGCCCCGCTCGCCGCTGGCCTCGTGCAGATGGCGATCAGCCGCTCGCGCGAATACGTCGCCGATGCGCGCGGCGCTGAAATCTGCGGCAACCCGCTCTGGCTCGCCTCGGCGCTGGAGAAGATCGAGCGCGGCGCCCGCGCCCAGATAAATCCGTATGCGGAGCGCTCGCCGGCGATGGCGCACATGTACATCTCGAACCCGTTGAACGGGCGCGGTCCGGACAATTTCTTCTCGACCCACCCCTCCACCGCCAACCGCGTCGAAGCCCTGCGCCGCATGGCGGGCGAGATGGGCGTCACCGCGTCGCGCGCCCCGGACATGGCGCCCCGCCGCACGGCGGGCCCATGGGGTTGATCCGCACCGGCCACCCGGCGTGAGCGGCGCTGAATCCCGGCTCGCCGCCGCTGAACTCCTGCACCTGACGCTCGACAAGCGCCGCACGCTCGACGAAGCAATGGAGCTGTCGGAAACCTTTGGCGAACTCGAAGGCTCTGATCGCGGCTTCGCCCGCGCCATCGCCTCCTCGGCGCTGCGCCATCTCGGCTGGATCGACGAGACCGTGCAGCCGTTCCTGTCGCGCCCGCTGGCGGCCACCGGAATCGAGATCCGCGCGCTGATCCGCGCCGGCGCCGCGCAGGTCTGGTTCCTCGATGTGGCCCCGCACGCCGCCGTCAATGCGACGGTGGACGCCGCCCGCCTGACCAAGGGCGCCCGGTCTGGCGGAAGCTTCCTCAACGCCGCGCTGCGCCGGGTGTCGGAAGCAACGCCGCCCGGCGAGACCCTGCCTGCCGAAAACATCTGGCCGGCCTGGCTGCGCGCCCGGCTGACGGATAGTCTGAGTACGAACGGCGCCCGCGCGCTTGCAAATGCCCAGCGCGGCGAGCCTGCCCTTCACCTGACCGCCGCTCGCGAGCCCGCCACGCTCGCCGCCCTGATCGGCGGCCCGCTTCTCCCCTCAGGCTCCGTCGAGGCGCCCGGCGGCGCCATCGAGGAGATACCGGGCTTCGCCGAAGGTACCTGGTGGGTGCAGGACCAGGCCGCGGCCCTGCCCGCGAAACTGCTCGCTGCGAAAGCGGGCGAGCGTGTGCTGGACCTCTGCGCCGCGCCCGGCGGCAAGACGCTGCAGCTCGCCGCCGCCGGCGCCTCTGTCACCGCGCTCGACCGCTCAGCTCCGCGCCTTGACCGGCTGCACGAAAACCTCTCCCGCACTGGCCTCAAGGCGGACGTCATCGTCGCCGATGGCGAGACCTGGACGCCGGACGCCCCGTTCGACAAGATCCTGCTCGACGCCCCTTGCTCCGCTCTCGGCACGCTGCGCCGCCACCCGGAAGGGGCCTGGATCAAGACCGAAGCAGATGTCGCCCGCTTCCCCGCCGTGCAGGCGCGGCTCCTCGCCGCAGCCACCCGGCTGCTCGCCCCCGGCGGCACCCTGGTCTATTGCGTCTGTTCGCCGATCGCCGCCGAGGGGCGCGATGTGGTCAACGCCGCGCTCACCAACGGGACGCTTGTCAGGCTGCCGGTTTCGGCCGCCGAATGCCCCGGTTTCGAGGATTGCGTCACGCCCGAGGGCGACGTGCTGACCCTGCCCGGCCCCTCGCGCGACTGTGATGCCTTCTATATCGCCCGGCTGGCCAAAGCCTCAAAGTGAACGCAATTCCATACGAAAATTCATGTCTCATTCAGGCGGCTGGCGGCTATATGGCGCCATCGCAGGTATGCAATGCGAAAGGATGAACTCGAATGATGATGCAGCTTTCTGCACACTCGGCCACGCGTAAAGCGATTGCAGGCGCGCTGGCTGCCCTCACGCTGGCCGTTTCCGGCTGTGCCAACTCCTATGGCGTCGGCACCGCGAGCACGGGCTCGCTGGGCCAGGCCTCCACCGTTTACACCGGCGTCGTCACCTCGGCGCGCGAAGTCACCATCAAGCCGGACCGCTCGCTGATCGGCACCGCCACCGGCGCCGTGCTCGGCGGCCTCGCAGGCTCCGAGCTTGGCGGCGGCGACAAGGCCCAGACGGCCGGCGCCATCGGCGGCGCGGTCGTGGGCGGCATCGCCGGTAACGCAGCCGGCAAGGCGGTCGGCACCCAGCGCGGCTACGCCTACATCGTTCGCTTCGACAATGGCGAAGTGAAAGAAATCATCCAGGGCGCAGACCTCTACATCCAGCCGGGCACCCCGGTCAGCGCCATCGCCGGCGCCGATGGCTGGAAACTGATCCCCCGGTAAATCCGGCTCAGCCTGACATAAACGGACAGCCGGCTGCCTTGTGCGGCCGGCTGTTCCCTTTTAGGGATGGGCCATGTCTCCGGTCCTGATTTCTCCCTCCATCCTGTCGGCTGACTTCGCCAAGCTGGGCGAGGAAATCCGCGCCATTGATGCGGCCGGCGCCGACATGATCCATGTCGATGTGATGGACGGCCATTTCGTCCCGAACCTCACCTTCGGCCCCCCGGTCATCGAGAAGCTGCGCCCGCACACGAAGAAGCCGTTCGACGTGCACCTGATGATCGCGCCGGTGGACCTGTTCATCACCGCCTTCGCCAAGGCCGGCGCCGATATCCTCACCGTGCACCCCGAGGCCGGCCCGCACCTGCACCGCACGCTGCAGGCGATCCGCGCCGCCGGCATGCGCCCCGGCGTCGCGCTGAACCCTGGCACCCCCGCCAGCGTCATCGAGCCTGTCATCGACGATATCGACCTGGTGCTGGTAATGTCCGTGAACCCCGGTTTCGGCGGCCAGAGCTTCATCAACAGCCAGCTGCGCAAGACCGAACAGCTGCGCCGGATGATCGACCAGACCGGCCGCGACATCATCCTCGAGATCGACGGCGGCGTGAACGCCGAGACCGCGCCGAAAGCGATTTCCGCCGGCGTCACCGCCATCGTCGCCGGCTCCGCCGTCTTCCAGGGTGGCCCGGCCGCCTATGCGGAGAATATCCGGGCGCTTCGCCCCAAAGTCCGGGCGTGAACGGACGATATCTTGGACGGCAAGGACCTGTCAGACAGCAGCGAAGATTTCCTGGCCGACCGGACCCGGACCAGCGGCGATGACGCCGCGCTCTGGCGCCGCTTCCGCGGTGTCTCGGGCGAGGACGCGAAAGTCTCCACCCTCCAGAAGCTGAAACTCACCGGCCACGGCCCGGACACCTTCAGCCTTCACCTTGAAAACCTTGTTCCCCCGGACGACCGTCGCGGCGAAGCCCTGATGGCCGGCATCTGGCGCATCGGCCAGCAGCGCATCGTCCTCGAACACGGCCAGTCCCCCTGGGCGACCGAAATGCCGTCGCGCCATTTCGCCGACCGGATCCACCGCTTCGCCTGGGTCTCCGACCTGATGGCGCAGGGCGAGGCCGGCCAGGCCCGCGCCATCGCCCTCACCGATGACTGGGTCGCCAAGTTCGGCAAGTTCCATGGCTTCGCCTGGCGGCTCGAGCCGACCGCCAGCCGCTGCTGGAACTGGCTGCGCTGCGGCCCCGCCCTGCTCGAAGCCGGCCCTGTCGAGGCCCGCACCGCCCGCGTCGACGCCCTCGCCCGCCAGCTGCGCTACATCCACGAAACCGTCGGCGCAGCGCACGATCCGAAATCGCGCTGGCTCGGCGCGGTCGTACTCGTCGCGAGCGCCCTCTGCCTGCGCGCCGGCTCCGGCCTAGGCGACGCGCTGGAGCGGCTCGAGTCCGAATGCACCGCGCAGATCCTGCCCGATGGCGGCCACGTCACCCGCAGCCCCGCGCACATCCTCTCGTCCCTGATCCACCTGCAGACGCTCGCCGACGCCCTGACCCGCGCGCACCGCCCGGTGCCCGACTGGCTGGACAAGTGGATACCCCGCATGGGCGCCATGCTGGCCTTCTTCCAGACCGGCGACGGCGCCCTCAACACCTTCCATGACGGCGACGAATCCCGCCCCGAAGTCGTGGGCGCCGTCCTCGCCCGCCTGCCCGCCCCGCCCCGCAAGTTCATGTTCGCGCCGAAGTCCGGCTTCCAGAAAGTCGAGAAGGGCGGCCTGCGCCTGGTGCTCGACTGCGGCGAGGCCCCGCCCCGCCCGTTCGGCGACCATGCCCGCGCCGGCGCCCTCAGCTTCGAACTCTCCGACGGCTCCGCCCGCATCGTCACCTCCTGCGGCTACTCCGCCGAGGTGAACGTCGACTGGCAGGCCGCCGTCCGCCGCACCTCCGCCCACTCCACCCTGATCCTCGGCGGGCGCGACTCGGCGAGCTTCATCGCCAATGACGAAACCAAGCTGCGCGCCCTGATCGGCCCGGAAGGCATCGCCGCCAAGCGCCTCGAGGAGGCCGCCGAGATCTGGCTCGACGCCCAGCACGCCGGCTACAAGGCCGCCTACGGCCTGCTGCACCGCCGCCGCATCTTCATCTCCGGCGAGGGCGACCGCCTCACCGGCGAGGACTCGCTCGTCCGCCCCGTCGCCCAGGCCTTCAATGACGAGAAGAAGTTCATCCCCTTCGAGATCCGCTTCCACCTCCACCCGACCATCACCGCGATGATGGGCAAAGACGCGATCCGCCTGTTCTCTGACACCGGCGCCGTCTGGCGCTTCCGCACCAGCCACGAGGGCGCCCGCCTCGAAAAGACCGTCTACCTCGCCCGCGGCATCGTCGAGCAGCCCGAGCAGATCGTCCTCTCCGGCTTCGCCGACCCCAACGGCGACGGCAGCCAGCCCCCGAACGCCATCCGCTGGGCCTTCGTCAGGGAGTCCTGAGCGGCGTTCCGCAAAGTGGGAACCGGTTTGCGGGAAAACGCCGCGACCATCTGGCTTGACCCCCACACCCTCCGTGATAGGCCGCGCGGGCTACACGGAGACCGCCATGACCGCCCCCCTCAAGATCCGCCGCGCCCTGATCTCCGTCTCCGACAAGACCGGCCTTATCGACCAGGCGACCCGCCTGCGCAGCCACGGCGCCGACCTGATCTCCACCGGCGGCACCTCGAAAGCCCTGAAGGACGCCGGCCTCCCCGTCATGGACGTGGCCGACCTCACGGGCTTCCCGGAAATGATGGACGGCCGCGTCAAGACGCTCCACCCGGCGGTGCACGGCGGCCTCCTCTTCCTGCGCGACAACCCGTCCCACGTCGCCGACGCGCGCACCCACGGCATCGCCCCGATCGACCTCATCTACGTCAACCTCTACCCCTTCGAGGCCACCGTCGCCTCCGGCGCAGACTTCGAAACCTGTATCGAGAATATCGACATCGGCGGCCCCGCCATGCTGCGCGCCGCCGCCAAGAACTACGCCTTCGTCGCCTGCTGCACCGACACCTCTGACGTCGCCGCCGTCCTCGCCGAACTGGACGCCAATGGCGAAGTCAGCCACGCGACGCTGCGCCGCCTCGCCGCGAAAACCTATGCGCGCACCGCCGCCTATGACGCCGCCATCTCCCAGTGGTTCGCGCGCCAAAACGGCGAGAGCGCGCCGGACTGGGCGGCCATCGGCGGCCGCCTCCAGCAATCCCTGCGCTACGGCGAAAACCCGCACCAGAACGCCGCCTTCTACGTCACCGGCGAAAAGCGCCCCGGCGTCGCCACCGCGCGCCAGCTGCAGGGCAAGGAACTCTCCTACAACAACATCAACGACACCGACGCCGCCTATGAACTGATCGGCGAGCTGGGCAACGAGACGCCCGCCGTCGCCATCATCAAGCATGCCAACCCCTGCGGCGTTGCTCTCGGTACGGACATCATCGAGGCTTACACCAAGGCCCTCGCCTGCGACCCCACCTCCGCCTTCGGCGGCATCGTGGCCCTCAACCGCCCGCTGGACGAGGTCACCGCAAAGGTCATCACCGACATTTTCACCGAAGTTGTCATCGCCCCCGGCGCCAGCGCCGCTGCCGAGGCGATCTTTGCGAAAAAGAAAAACCTCCGCCTGCTGATCACCGACGGCCTGCCGGACCCCGCCGCAAAAGGCATCTTCGCCAAGACCGTCGCGGGCGGCTTCCTGCTGCAGGACCGCGACGCCGGCCGCATCACGCGCGCCGACCTGAAAGTCGTCACCAAGCGCGCCCCCACTGAGCAGGAACTCGCCGACCTCCTCTTCGCCTGGCGCGTCGCCAAGCATGTAAAATCCAACACGATCCTCTACGCGAAAGACGGCGTCACCGTCGGCATCGGCGCCGGCCAGATGAGCCGCATCGATAGCGCCCGCATCGCCGCCCGCAAGGCCGAAGACGCCGCCGAGACCGCCGGCTGGCCGGAGCCGAAAACCCGCGGCTGCGTCGCCGCCTCAGACGCCTTCTTTCCGTTCGCAGACGGACTACTCCAGGCCGCCAGCGCCGGCGCCACCGCCATCATCCAACCCGGCGGCTCCATCCGCGACGACGAAGTCATCGCCGCGGCGGACGAAGCGGGATTGGCGATGGTGTTCACAGGGATGAGGCATTTCCGGCATTAAGCCACGGTGGATGGTGCCGCCAGCGTCTGCGGATTGTACCGGCCTTGAATCGACACCCTTGCCTCTTGGGATTTGATCGAAACGGAGTATGGCTTATGTGGCGTAAGTCTTCTGGGCTGAAGAATGAGAGATGACGACCCTCAAGAGAGAAGGCGTCTAGAGACGTTCCAGCCTCACAAGCTCATCCCTCAGCTTGCGGACGATCTCCTGCCGCACCTTCCAGCTGAGCCAGGCCTTGTCCATGCGGCTGAGCCAGTGCGAGTTAACCGCCGACTGCTCCAGCCCCAGCTCGCGTGGCCGCTTCATCACCCGCGCACCCAGCACATCCGCCACATGCGCCATCTCCTCCGGGCTCGCGAAGTAGAGCTCATGCCCCCGGTGCTCCAGCGTCCAGAACGGATACCCCTTCTCCGCCACGCGCGGCGGAAACGGCGGGTCGAACGTGGTGGCGGTATGGAAAGCCCCGTCCAAGGGCCGGTGCACGAACCGGCTCACCGGCGTGCGCGGCGGATCCGCAACATGGTCCAGCCGCAGCTGCACGCGCGTCAGTCCAGCGGCGGCCAGCCCCACGGCGCCGGCGGCGGCGCGACGGGCTTCGAGGTATCAAACTCCACCCGCAAGAACCGGTTCGGGCGTTTCAGCTCATAGGCAAAGAGGTTCGCAGACGGATCAATCTCGACGGCCCAGACATTGGTCTTCGAGACCGGGATATTCTCCCGGTCGAACAGGTCCTTCGTCGCCTGATCGGCCGGAAACTCCTGCCGCAACGCATCAGCATCCGTTGAGGCAAAGCCGCCATACTGCGTCAGCGCATCCTCGCTGCCATCCTCATGCCGGTGGTCATGGCGAAGCTCCCAGTCATTGCCGACCTGCATCAGCACCCAGGTCCGCGAGTGGTCCTCCCCCACATGCAGGGGGATCGTGATGTAGCGGGGATCGCAGCTGCGCACATGCATGACAACGCGCTGCGCGCGCCAGTCATCATCAGCGGCATCTGTCGTAACGATCCGCCCCTCAAACGACTTCCCGCACAGCGGCGCGATGGCGGTTTCAAAAGCCGAGGGAGTCTCCGCCACCGGCGCACTCGCGCAAGCAGTAAACAGGAGGGCGAAAGCGGGCGCGACTGCGGTTCTGAAAAGCATGAAGCCCAGCCTAATCAGGCCGGGCTTCAATTGGAAGGCTTATCGGAAAGGCCTCAGGCCGGATTCGGCGAGGGATCGATCCCCGGGCGCTTGCGCTTGCCGATCACCGGCACCGAAGAGGACGGGCCGGCATCGTCTTCAGACGAATCCGGACGGCTCGGCGGCGTGCCCTTGATCAGGTTGGCAATCTCTTCGCCGGAAAGGGTTTCGTACTCGAGCAGGCCAAGCGCGACGGCTTCCCAGTCGGCGCGGCTCTCGGTCATGATGCGGCGCGCATCGACCTTGCCCTGTTCGATCAGTTTGCGGACTTCTTCCTCGATCTTGCGCGAGGTCTCTTCCGAGATGTGCGAAGACTGCATCAGCTGCTGGCCGAGGAATACGTCGCCCTGGTCCGAGCCGTAATCGACCGGGCCGATGATGTCGGAATAGCCCCAGCGGGTGACCATCGCGCGGGCGAGACGGGTCGCCTGCTGGATGTCGGAGGCAGCGCCGGCGGTGACATTGTCGAGGCCGAACTTCAGCTCTTCGGCAACACGGCCACCCATGATGATGGCGAGGCGCGAGGTCATCTCGACCTTCGACATCGAGAGCTTGTCGTCTTCCGGAAGCTGCATGACCATGCCGAGCGCGCGGCCGCGCGGAATGATCGTCGCCTTGTGGACCGGATCGGCCGAGGGGACTTTCATCGCGACGATCGCGTGGCCGGCTTCGTGCCAGGCGGTCAGTTCCTTTTCCTTTTCGGACATCACCATCGAGCGGCGCTCGGGGCCCATCAGGACCTTGTCCTTGGCGTCCTCGAACTCGGCCATCGCGACGACGCGCTTTCCGCGGCGGGCCGCAAGGAGGGCCGCCTCGTTGACGAGGTTCGCAAGGTCGGCGCCGGAGAAGCCGGGCGTGCCGCGGGCGATGGTCTTGGTCTCGACGTCCTTGGCGAGCGGAACGTTGCGCATGTGGACGCGCAGGATTTTCTCGCGGCCGATGATGTCCGGATTGCCGACGGTGACCTGGCGGTCGAAACGGCCGGGACGCAGCAAGGCGGGGTCAAGCACGTCCGGACGGTTCGTCGCGGCCATGATGATAATGCCTTCATTGGCTTCGAAGCCGTCCATCTCGACGAGGAGCTGGTTCAGCGTCTGCTCGCGCTCATCATTGCCGCCGCCGAGGCCGGCGCCGCGCGAGCGGCCGACAGCGTCGATCTCGTCAATGAAGATGATGCAGGGCGCGGAGCGTTTGGCCTGTTCGAACATGTCGCGCACGCGGCTTGCGCCGACGCCGACGAACATCTCGACGAAGTCCGAGCCGGAGATGGTGAAGAAGGGCACGCCGGCCTCCCCCGCAACCGCGCGGGCGAGAAGGGTTTTACCGGTACCCGGCGGGCCGACGAGCAGCGCGCCTTTCGGGATCTTGCCGCCGAGGCGCTGGAACTTGGACGGGTCCTGCAGGAACTCGACGATTTCCTGCAGCTCTTCTTTCGCTTCATCGACGCCGGCGACATCGTCAAAGGTGACGCGGCCATGCTTCTCGGTGAGGAGGCGAGCGCGGGATTTGCCGAAGCTCATGGCGCCGCGTGTGCCGCCGCCCTGCATCTGGCGCATCATGAAGAACACGAAGGCGACGATCAGCACGATCGGCAGCAGCGAGAGCAGCACCGAGGCGACGTTGTTGCGGCCGACATCGGCTTCGACGTTGAAGGGCACGTTGTTGTCGCGCAGGATCGTCTCGGTGGTCATGTCGAGCTGGCGGATTTCGCTGATCAGCTTCTGGTTATCGGTGGTGGTGACCATCAGCTTGGTGTCGCCAAGGGTGGCGTCCGCGAGCTTGCCCTGTTCGGCCATCGTGTAGATTTCCGATAGCCGGACGTTCTTGGCGCGGGCGACTTCGGGGTTGCCCCCCATCATCACGGCCATTCCGATTACCAGAAGGGCGAGCGCGCCCCAGACGGCAAGGTTACGAACATTCATGGCAAGTCTCGCACAATGGAAACGGTGTTGGCTTAGAAGATAGGCGCCAACCCCTGCAAAAACGACTCCTTTCCTGCGTCTGCGACGAAATCGTGCGCGGAATTGATAAAAAGGCGCCGGAAAGCGTTAATCCGGGCGTTCAGGGCTGCCGGAGAGGGCGGGGACTGGCGGGCGCCGGGCTCGGGCGCGAGCTTCAGGCCGGCCCGGGAAGGCCTGAGGTGGACGCCGCCGAGCGTGGCGCCGCGGAAGGCCGGCGCGGCAAGGCTGCGGGCGGCCAGGTCCAGCAGCGCTTCGGACCGGGGCGGGGTTTCCCGTCCGGCGACACATTGCAGCAGGACGCCAAGCCCGCGCGCGGCGCGCTCGGGTGGAAGGTCCGCAAGGTGGGCGATGACGGTGCCATCCGCGCCGATATGGACATAGCGCCCGAGCCAGTTGGCGAGGAGCGCGTCTTCGAGACGGCGCAGGTCCGAAAAATGCTGCTGGCAGGCGAGTGTCTGGCGCGCCAGCGATGGACTTTCGGAAAGGCACGCGCGGATGCGGACGCGTTCGAAGGCCGGGTTGGTATTGGAGGGATCCTCGATCCAGCCGCTCCCCTGCCCGGCGAGCCACGTGCGCAGATCCGCCCGCGTCTCACCAAGGAGCGGGCGGGCGATCCAGACGCCGGCGCCTTCCGGCCAGACCGGCGAGAGCGACAGCGCGCGCATACCGGCGAGGCCGTACCAGCCAGAGCCCTGGCGGGCGCGCATCAGGACGGTTTCGGCCTGGTCGTCGGCCGTATGACCGGTCAGCAGGAGCTGCCCGCCTGCAGCCTTGAGCGCGCCGGCCAGCAAGGCGTGGCGAGCGCGGCGGGCGGCGGACTGGCGCGCGACCGGTGCGTCCCAGGCGAGTGTCTGATGGGCGAGGCCGAGGTCGCCCGCGAGACGCGCCACTTGTGCGGCTTCTGCCGCTGCGGCCGGGCGCAGCCGGTGATCGACCGTCAGGACAAGGAGCTTGACCCCGCGCGGGCGGGCCCATTGATGGGCGATGTGCAGGAGCGCGAGGGAGTCGCTGCCGCCGGAGACGGCGAGGCCAACAGGGCCGCCGCGCAGATTTTCCGGCACGGCGCCGAGCGCCGCGTCAAAACGGGTCGTCAGGTCTAGTTCGCGCACCCGGACCGGGTCCGCTCGACGGCGGCGAGATCGCGCACCACTTTGGAGGCGTTCGGATAGCGCTTCGGCAGCGTATCGAGCGCCGTGCAGGCCTTCGTGCTTTCGCCCAGGAAGCGCATGGCGCGGGCGAGGCGGACGAGGGCGTCCGGCGCGCGCACGTCCTCCGGATAGGACCGGATCATCGTGGTGTAGGCGGAGCCGCTTTCTGCATAGGCCTGCTGCTGGTGCAGCGCTTCGCCGAGCCAGAAATGGGCTTCGCCTGCCTGTGGGTCCTTGCCGAACTGGTCGATGAAGGACTGGAAGGCCTCTTCGGCGCCGGCATAGTCGAGCCGGATCAGGCGGGCCTTGGCTTCGGCGAAGAGGGCGCCGGCTTCGCCGGGCAACTGGCTGGCGGACAAGGTACCGAGCGAGCCTTCGGGCAGGCCGCTGCTGGTCGGGGTGAGCTGGGCCGGGCCGGAACTGTCGACGCCGCGGCCGTTCGAGGCAGGCGCGGTCATGGCGTAGGACTGACCGGCGGAGTCCACATCAGAATAGGTGTCGGTGACCGGCTCGGGCTCGATGCCGAGGATGACCTGCATGCCGGCGATGGCGCGGGCCTGGCGGTCGAGCGTCTGGCGCATCGCCTGCGCGTCCCGGGCGAGGGTCTCGTTGTCGGTCAGCAGTTCTTCGTTGGCTTCCGTCGCGCGGCCGAGCTGGAATTCCAGCGACTCGACGCGGCCGCTGAGGGTGCTGATCTGGTCCTGCTGGCGGTTCACCTGCACGAGCAGGTCCGCGGCGCTCTGGCGGGCCTGATCGACCTGTACCGAGAGGTCGCCGGTCGTCACGCCCTTGGTGATCGGCGCGCCGCGCGCGGGCATTGTCACGGTCTGCGACGTGGCGGGCACGACGAGGAGGCCGGCAACGGCGAGACTGGTCAGGGCAGCTTTCAACATGGCGGGGGGATCCTACGTCGATACGCAAACAGGCAGTGAGCACGGCAGTAAAAGGAACAGCCGGGGCCAAATTATGGCGCCCGGCTGTTTTGGACCATCTGCTTTCGCAGTTATGGGTGGCTTAGCTGGTGGCGCCCGAAACGATCTGCGTCCAGCCGTTGCGGTTCAGAGCCCAGGACTGCTCGTCCGAGCCGGCCACGACCGGGCGCTCTTTGCCGTAGGACACGGTGTCGACGCGCGAAGCCGCCACGCCGAGGCTGACTAGGTATTCTTTCACCGCGTTGGCGCGGCGCTCGCCGAGGGCGAGGTTATACTCGCGCGTGCCGCGCTCGTCGGCGTTGCCGGCAATGAGGATGCGGATGTTAGGGTAGGAGGCGAGCCAGGCAGCCTGACGCTTCAGGATGTCCTGGTCTTCGGTGTCGAGACGGTACTGGTCGAGGTCGAAATAGACGCGCTCGCCAACGTTGACGCGGAAGTCTTCCAGCGAACCCGGGGCGATCGAGGACGTGACGACCGGGGTTGTATCAACCGTCTTCACTTCTTCTTGGACCACCGGGGTGGTGTCCACGACCGGCGCGGCTTCTTCAACGGGCTTCGGTTGCGAGGCGCAGGCGCCCGTGGCCAGAAGCGCGGCTGCTGCAGTGACTTTGAGGAATGTGTGCATGGTGTCGGGGCTCCTAAGGAATGGACGATGCGCTGTCTTGCTAGGGCCGAATAATTTCCGCCCCCTGAACAAAATCAACTGTTACTCCATAATCCGGCGGAATTGGGACGACAACCATACGCCATGCCAATTCCGGCCGAATCGAGAGTTCGGCGCCGAATTAGCAGGCCGCACGGGGGCGGCCTGCTTAAATCGGCGTAATGTGCGGCTATTGCAGCAGCGGCGACCAGGCGGGATCCGACGCATCGGTCTGGGTGACGAGGCGGCGTTCGTTGCGGCCGGACAGGTCCACCGAGAAGAGTTGCGGGCTGGCGCCGGGACGGGCCTCGCGGAAGTAGACGATGACGCGCCCGTTGGGTGACCAGTCCGGACCTTCGTCCAGATAGGCCTCGGTCAGCAGGCGCTCGCCTTTGCCGTCGATGCCGATGACGCCGACATAGAACTTGCCGCCTTCCTGCTTGGTGAAGGCGATCAGGTCACCGCGCGGCGACCAGACGGGGGTGGAGTAGCGGCCCTTGCCGAAGGTGATGCGGCAGGCGACGTCGCTGCCGCCGCCCGGACAGGTGCGCTTCGATTTGTCGGTGTTCATGATGTAGAGCTGCGGCGTGCCGCCCCGGTCGGAGTTGAAGACGACCGATTTGCCGTCCGGCGACATCGACGGCGAGGTGTCGATCGACGGATGGTCGGTCAGGCGGTCGGACTCGCGGGTGCGCAGGTTCATGATGTAGATGTCGGTATTGCCGCGCTGAGCCTGCGACAGCAGCACGGACTGGCCGTCCCGGGTGAAGCGGGGCGAGAAGGTCATGCCGGGGAAATTGCCGAGCAGTTCCTGGCGGCCGGTCTCAATGTTGAAGAGATAGACACGCGGCTTGCCGCCTTCATACGACATGTAGGTGATTTCCTGCGCCGACGGGGAGAAGCGCGGGGTCAGCACCGTGGAGCGGCCGGAGGTGAGGTATTGCTGGTTGGCGCCGTCCGAATCCATGATCGCGAGGCGTTTAACGCGTTCGGTCTTGGGGCCGGTTTCGGCGATATAGACGATGCGGGTGTCAAAATACGGGTCTTCGCCGGTCAGGCGGGTATAGATCGAGTCGGCGATCTTGTGGGCGATGCGGCGCCAGTTCTCGGGCGTGGTGGTGAGACGGCGGCCCGGCTCGCCATTGATGCGCATCAGCTCGCCGCCGTAGATATCCCAGAGGCGGAAGGAGACGGCGACCTTGCCGTCGGGCAGTTCCTCGAAGGTGCCGACGACCAGTCCTTCGGTGCGGATGATCTTCCAGTCGGCAAAGCGCGGCTCGGCATTGATCGAGAGGTCGCGCTGGATGAAGGAGGCCGGGTTCTGCAGGTCAAACAGGCCGGTGGAGGCAAGGTCTGCGCGGACGACTTCGACGATCTGTTTGGCCATTTCGGAATTGGCGCCGGTGACCTGGAAATCCGGGATGGCGATGGGGGTCGGCTGGAAGTTGCCTTCGTCGACCCGCACGCGCAGCTGCGCCGAGGCCGGGGCGACCAGCCCGAGGGCGATCACGGCAGCGGCGAGAAGCCGCCGCAGGTAGAGCATGGCCCGATGTGTCATTCCTTCAGACTCCTTCTGTTTGCTACGCGCGCTCAACCCCGGGAAGGGCCGATCGTCACGACGATGTCTTTCCATTGTTCATACGAATCTTCCGGCAGCTTGTAAGGCTCGCACTTGCGCACTGCCCGCAGCGCCAGGTCAACCGCGAGGCCGGAACGGCCGACGGGGCGCGAGCGCGGGCTGACGAGTTCGGCGTTGCCGTCGAGCGTGCCGTCGAGCTTCAGCGTCATGCCGATCTCGACATCGATCTGGTCTTCTTCCGGCAGGTCCTCGATGCCGCGCCAGCAATAGCCGATCTGGCGGCGCAGCGAGGCCTGCAGCGAGGCGGTGTTGCCGGTGCGGTCCCCTGCCCCTTCGCGGTCGCGGTCGGCATTGCCGATGTTCGGCCGGTCTGCGGGTTCCTGCGGCGTGGCGCGCGGACGGGTCTGGCGTTTGTCCTGCAGCGCCTTGTCGAAATCATCGAGGAAGGCGAGGTCGTCTTCCTTCGGCTTCTTCGGCGGCTCTTTCTTGATCAGGGGCTCCGGCTTTTTCGGTTCCGGCTTTTTCGGTTCCGGCTTCTTGGGCTCCGGCTTTTTCGGCTCGGGCTCCTTGGCGGCGCGCGGATCGGGGACGGCCTCTTCGGGCTCCGGCTCAGCCGTTTCCGGTTCAGGCTCCGGCGCGGCTTCCTCGACTTCGGGTTCAGGCTCCGGGGGGAGCGCCTCTTCCTTCGGATCGGGGGCCTTGCGCAGCTCGCTGACATTCGAGACGAGGCCGACATCCTCGAAGTCGATCGGCAGGTCGGCGACGCTGGCGCATTGCGGCAGGGCGACCACGATCTCGATGGCGCGGATGCCCGGATTTTCGCGGCGGAGTTTCTCGATCGCCTGGTCGCACTGGGAATCCGCCTGCGGCCACGAGATCATCGCCATGGCCAGGACACTGGCATGGACGAGGGCCGAGACGGTCAAACCGCGAAGCATGGTGCGGGCAGGCTCCTTCCGGTCCTAGCGTTTCTGTTCGGTGATGAACGACATGCGCGTGTATCCGGCGCGGCGCACCTCGGCGGTGACTTCCATGACGCGGCCATAGGGCACGTCCTGGTCGGCATAGAGGTAGACCTGCTTGTCATAGCCCTCGCCGACGATGGCGGTGAGCTGGCTGGCGAGGTCTTCGGTCTGGATTTCCGTCTGCTGGACGAGGACCGTGCCGTCGGCGCGCACCCACAGGGTCAGGGGCGCATCGTTCGCCTCGGACTTCAGGGGCGCGGAGGTCGTTCTGGGCAGGTTCACTTCCTCGCCGCGGATCAGCAGCGGGGCGGTGACCATGAAGACGATAAGCAGGACCAGCATCACGTCCACGAAGGGGGTGACGTTGATTTCCGCATTGAGGGCGCGCCGGCCGCGCCGCCCGCCATTACCGCCGGAACCGAGGTTAGCGCCCATGGCCGACTAGTCCCGCGTCGCGTCGGACGCCCGGCGCGACAGGCGCACGAGGACATCCTGGGAGAAGCTGTCGAGCTGGTCGCCGAGCTTTGTCAGGTCGGCGGTGAACTTGTTGTAGAAGATGACCGCCGGGATGGCCGCGATCAGGCCGAGGCCGGTGGCGAAGAGGGCTTCGGCGATCGGGCCGGCGACGGTGCCGAGGCTGGTATCCTGCGCTTCGGCGATCTTGAGGAAGGCGTTCATGATGCCCCAGACCGTGCCGAACAGGCCGATGAAGGGCGAGGCCGAACCGATGGTGGCGAGGATGGAGAGGCCATTGCCGGCGCGGCCGAGTTCGCGGTCCACTGCGGCGCGCATCGAGCGCTCGGCGCGCATCACGATGGCCGAGGCTTCGGCGGGGGTGGCGAGCGACTTGCCGGCATCCTGCCATTCGCGGGCGGCGGAGACAAAGACGCGGGAGGCGGGATCCTTGCCGCCCTGCCCCGGTCGCAGGTCAAACTCGCCGGCGCGGCCGTTCCAGAAAGCCTCCTCGAACGCGAGGGCCGATTTCTTGAGGCCGCCGAGCGCGAACAGCTTCTCGCCGATCACGATCCACGACCAGACCGAGGACAGCAAGAGGACGACGAGGACGATCTTCACGACAATGTCTGCTTCGCCCAGCAAGGCAATCAGCGAGAAGTCGCTGGTGCTGGCAACGTTGCCGATGGATTCGTTTTCCATGAACGAGGTGTCTCCCAAACTTCATCCGGGCGCGTCGCGCCCGCGTGTGCGGCGGTACAAGGATTCGCCCCGGAGCAATGCGCGGGGACCACAGGTCTTCCGCCCCTCTTTCCAGTCCGAATCCGGCAGAAACACGGCGCGGGCCGGGTTTTGCGCAGTCACATAAGGGTTATCGGCCAAGGGTTAAGGCTTCGTGGCAAATTGTTAACCAGCGGCGCGCCGAAACAGGGGCCGGACGCTGCATTTCCGGGCAGGTCAGCCCGCCTGCCAGCGATAGGCTTCAAGGTGCTCCGCGATTTCCTTGATCGGGCGGCGCAGGCGCCCGTCGGCATGGATCATCACGGCGGTGATCTCGGCCTCGGCGATCACCTCCCCGTCCCGCAGGCAGGCCTGCGCGAAGCGGATTCGGGGGCCGTCCATGCCGAGATAGCGGGTGCGGATGTGCAGGAGGTCGTCCACCTTGGCCGGCCGGCGATAGGTGACATTGACGTTGGTCAGCGTAAAGGCGGCGGGGTCTTCGCGGGCCAGCAGGGACTGGTGCGAGACACCGGCATCCCGGAGGTGGTCCGACCGGCCGCGCTCGAAGAAGCGCAGGTAGTTGGCGTGGTAGACCATACCCGTGAAGTCGGTGTCCTCGTAGTAGACGCGCACGGGCAGCCAGTGTTGGCGGGCAGCGTCGAAGTTCCGGGCGTCGAGGGGCGGCAGGCTCATGGGGCGGACGTACCAGACTTGCGGGCCAGCATGAAGGCATGGCCGAGGGCGTCGACGAGGGCGAGGGCTTCGGCGAGGTCGGCATGGGTCTGGCGGATCGTCTCATCGCTCCACTCGCCCGTGATCAGGTCGATCAGGTGGAAGCGGTTCGCCTCGCTGGCAAAATCGAAGACAAGATGCTGCTGGCGGGCGACGGCGCGGAACTTGCCGCCATGCGCGAGGGCAATGACGCGCTCGATGACGGCGGGGTTGAAGAGGGCGCGGGCCTCGACCTGGTCGGAAGCGCGCAGCCGGTAGAGCGCATCGAAGGCTTTCGGGCCGAGGTCCACGTCTTCAAGCGGGGTGCCGTTCGGATCTTGGGGCCAGACATACTTTCTGGCGCGCAGCTGAGTGACGCCGTGCAGGCGAAGCGGCGCTGCGAGGACGATGACGAGATGGTAGATATTCGGCGCGTCCTCGACCGACTCGATCCATTCGAACATCGAGAAAGCAAGCCCGCCGCGCGTGCCTTCGAAGCCATCTTCTACATGCCGCATGCTGGAGGCTTGCTCGTTGAACTTCGCCTTCTGCTCCGGGGTGCCCGAGATATAGGAATAGCCTTCCAGCAGCAGTCCGCTGTCCCGCACGATGGCCACGGCGCCGTCCATGCCGCCGGCCGCATTCAGTGACGCGGCGGCGTCGCGCAGGATAGCGGGCGCCCAGTTCTGCTTGGCCAGCCATTCGAGGCCTTTGGGCGCACCGCCGGGAGCCGGCACATACCTGACGCCGAGCGGCGCGGTGATCCGGTTCATCACCTCGCCCTTGATGCCGACGCGGGCCTGCGCCTCGACAACGAGTTTTGCGAGCTGGCCGCGCATGAGGAACAGGGCGATTGCCATGTAGGCAATGAACAGGACGGGAAAGAGCAGGAATCGCAGGAATTCCCAGACGGCCCCGTTTGGCAAAAAGAGTTCAAGCGCGAAGAACGTCCCGCCAAAGGCGAAGAAGGCCATCGTCATGGCGCGCGAGATGATTTTGGTCTGGCGGGCGGGGTCGATGGAATCGACCTTTACCTTATCGAGAAGGGGGCGCAGTTCGGCCTCCGACCGCGCCTGCGCACCGGCAAAGCCGGCATGTGATTCGATCTCGTCCCAGCCCATCGCCATGTCATCGGATTACAGTATCGACGCGATTCGTGCGAGGGTCCTGGCAATGGCAGTTTCACCCTCCCTTATCTCTGTGTTTCGCGGATTGCGCGGCCGTTGCCCCGAATGCGGAAAGGGACGGCTGTTTGCGGGCTATCTGAAGCAGGCGCCGGGGTGCAGCGTGTGCGGCGCAGCGACGGGCGAGATTGCGGCAGAGGACGGGCCGCCCTGGCTGACCGTGCTGATGCTCGGGCCGCTGCTGGCGGCGCTGACCTTCATCGCGGCGCGGCACGAAGACTGGCCGCTCTGGATGCGGCTGGCCGGGCTCGGCACGTTTGCCGTCGGCGCGGTGCTGATCCTCCTGCCACGGATCAAGGGCGGGTTGATCGGCGTACTGTGGGGGATGCGCCCGCCTGCCTAATGGGCGGCGGCGCGCTGCGGAACCAGCGAACGCTTCAGGATCGCGAGCGAATCGGCAAGCGGCCGGCGGTTCTCGACAAAGTCCGCGCGCCAGGGGCGCCGGTAGGTACGGATACCGTGGGCGGTGCGAATCTGGTCCGGCGTGAGATGCCAGAGCGATTCCCATTCAATCGTGATGACGGGCGGCGTCTCCCGCCCGTGGACCCAGGCGCTGGTCATCGTGTCCATCAGGATCGGATAGGCAAAGGCCGGCGCCAACGCGCCCACCGCTGCCGAGACCGACAGGAACTGCGCGGAATAGGAATGCCCGAACTGAGCCAGCTGGAAGGCCGAGATGGCCAGCTCGTGCAGCGAGGTCGTCTCGTAGCCGGCGGTGATGTGCCAGAGGTCATGCGCCTGCAGGATGCGGGTGTTGAGGTAATCGAGCGGCTTGCTGAGGTGGGACAGGCCGATCGACTCCCGGTCCAACACTTCAAGATCGAACTTGTTGTCGACGATCAGATCGTGGAAGGCGCGGCCCAGCGAGCCCGGCGGGCAGGCGGCGAGCTCTTCCAGGCGGACATGTTCCGGGAGCGGACGGTCTGCGATCTCCGGAACGCCCGGCCAGAGGTAGGACATGGCGGCGAGCCGGGCCTCGAACGCGGCCGGCATCCTGCCGCCGAGGGCGGCCGTTCTCTGCGTGACGGCGAGCGCGTCCAGCTTGCCGGCGGCAAGGTCTTCGGCAACCGACCACCAGGCATCGAACAGGTCCGGAGGGACATCTCCCGGCGCGAGCGCAAGAGTTTTGAGCGGCGCCGCCTTGACCGGTTTGCCCCGCCAGCCGAGCGCGAGGGCGTCATAGATCTCGCCCGTCCGGTCGGGCTCAAGGAAGGCCGTTCGGGCGAGCAGGCCAGCCATCGCGGCGCGGGCGGCGGGATCGGATTTGCCTTTGGCGGCGGCGAGTTCCGACGCGAGGGTGCGCACGCCGGCGGCATCAAGCACGCTGATGAAGTGGGCGTGAGCGAGGTGCTTCAGGTCTTCAGGCGTCATGCTTGTGTCTCCTGAGCCGAACCTAGACCAGCTGCGGCCGCGATCAAGCCGGTTTCGGGACGCCTTCGGGCAGGCGCGGCAAGCCGTCGTCAAAGTCGAAGAAGGCGGCTTGGTGGCTGGTCCAGATATGCACAACAGGCTTCGAGGGCAAAGGCGTGTCGAGGCTGGCCACACGCAGGATGACGGCGTCCTGCGACGTCCACTCGGCCATCAGGTGAGAGCCGCACTTCGGGCAGAAGTAACGCAGCTTGCCGGGCGTCGATTCAATATGGGCGACAGTGTCTGCGCCGCGTGTCCAGGTAAAATCTGCGCGCGGCACACGCGCCGTGGTGGCGAAGGCAGCGGAATGGGTTTTCTGGCAGGTGCGGCAATGACAGTGCCCGATGGGGCCGAGGCTCGCGGCGCGGTAAGCGACGGCGCCGCAGAAACAGCTTCCTTCGAACATGCTCACTCCTCGCCCGTGAACAGAGCGCTTTGCTGGCCGCCCGGCGCCTTGAGGCCGAGGCGCTCATATGCAAGCGGCGCGGCGACGCGGCCGCGCGGGGTGCGGGCGACGTAGCCTTTCTGCATGAGATACGGCTCGATCACGTCCTCGACGGCGTCGCGCGCTTCGGAGAGCGCGGCGGCGAGTGTGTCGGCGCCGACCGGGCCGCCGGCATAGGTTTTGACGAGGGCGTGGAGGTAGCGCCGGTCAAGCGCGTCGAGGCCGTCACTGTCGATCTCGAGGCGTTTCAGCGCGCGATCAGCGGCGGGCTTGTCGATGGGCTGGCCCTCGGCATCCGCAAAGTCCCGCACCCGGCGCAGCAGGCGAAGCGCGATACGCGGAGTGCCGCGGGCGCGCGAGGCGATCTCGACGGCGCCTTCCTCCGTGATCGGAGCACCGAGCTTGCGCGCGGCGGCCATGACGATGCGGGCGAGTTCTTCGGGCTCATAGAAATCGAGGCGGATCGGGATGCCGAACCGGTCGCGCAGCGGCGTCGCGAGGAGGCCCGCGCGGGTCGTCGCGCCGACGAGGGTGAAGGGCGCGAGATCAAGCCGTACAGACCGGGCGGCCGGGCCCTCCCCGATCACGAGATCAAGCGCGTAATCCTCCATCGCGGGATAGAGGATTTCCTCGACGATGGCCGGCAGGCGGTGGATCTCGTCAATGAACAGGACGTCGTTCGGCTCAAGGTTCGTCAGGATCGCGGCGAGGTCGCCGGCCTTGGCGATAACGGGGCCGGAGGTGGCGCGGAAGCCGACGCCCATCTCGCGCGCGAGGATCTGCGCCAGCGTCGTCTTTCCAAGGCCGGGCGGGCCGAAGAGCAGCACATGGTCGAGCGCTTCGGCGCGGGCGCGGGCGGCATCGACATAGACTTTCAGGTTCGACTTGGCCTTGCGCTGGCCGACATAGTCCTCGAACGTCTGTGGCCGGAGCGCCCGGTCCAGCGCGTCCGGCGCCTGGGCCTGCGAATCGGCGAGGGAGTCCTTGCGGCTCACCGCGCGAGCTCCTTGAGGGCGCCCTTGACAAGGGCGCTGACAGTGTCGGCGCTGCCATCCTTCGCGGCGGCGGCAACGGCGCGGGAGGCTTCGGAGGGCGTGTAGCCGAGATTTGTCAGGGCACTGATGGCTTCGGCGCGGGGGCCGGTGCTGGCCGCCGCGGGCGCGGAGGCGATGCCGGCGACGGCGGCGGTTTCAAACCGGCCAAAGCGGCCCATCGGCGGGGCCTTGCCCGCGAGTTCGGTGACGATGCGCTCACCGAGCTTCTTGCCGATACCCTTGGCCCGGGTGAAGGCGCCGGAATCGCCGAGCGCGATGGCGTCCATGATCTCGGCGGGCGCGAGGCCGTCAAGGATGGCAAGGGCGGACTTTCCGGCAACGCCCGGCACATCCTGCAGCCTTACGAACCAGGCGCGTTCCTCGTCCGTGGCGAAGGCGAACAGGGTAATCGAGCTTTCGGTGACGCGGGTTTCGACCTGCACCGTGACGCGGTCTCCCGCCTGCAGGCGCGCGAGCAGGCGCGTGCCCGCGAGGGCGACATAACCGACGCCGTTCACGTCGATCAGCACATGGTCGAGGCCGATGGCGCCGACCTCTCCGGTGAGGCGGCCGACGATCATGCAGCGCCTTTCCGGCGGAGCGGCGGTGGAAGGTGGTGCGCGGTGCAGATGGCGCAGGCGAGTGCGTCTGCGGCGTCGAGCTTCATCTCCCCTGCCCGCGGCAGAAGCCGCTGGACCATGAACTTGACCTGGTCCTTGTCGGCTGTGCCTGTTCCGACCACGGACAGTTTGATCTGGCGCGGCGCAAATTCGGCGACCGGCACGCCCGCCATCGCGAGGGCCGCCATCGCGGCGCCGCGCGCCTGGCCGAGCTTCAGGGCCGAACGGGGATTGGCGTTGACGAGGGTCTCCTCGACCCCGGCCGCGTGCGGGCCGTGGTGACGGGCGAGTTCGCCGACACATTCGAAGATTTCCGCGAGGCGTTCGGCCATCGAGATGTCGGTCGCCGCCGAGATGACGCCGTGGGCGACGTGGGAGAGGCGCATGCCGGTCTGTTCGATGATGCCCCAGCCGGTATGGCGGAGGCCGGGGTCGATGCCGAGGATGCGAATCGGAACACTCATGCACGCCACCCTAGCAGCGCGAAGGGTTAAAGACAGCTTGAAGTTTCACTCTTTGTTCGCGGGCTCCACCGCGAGCATGATTTCGTACCGGCGCAGGAAGAAGGGCACGAAGGGCGCGTCATAGCCGGCCCATTCGGGCTCGCCCTTCACCGTGTAGCCACGGGCGTCCGCGAAGGCGCGCAGCTCTGTTTCGGCTTTTTCCCGCTTCTTCGGCGTATCGCCGCCTGTGTAGCGGTAGGCGGCAACGGTGCGCCCGGGCAGAGGGACGAGGCGGATATCGGGGTTGGTGGGCGCGGGCAGCGTGTCCATGGTCCATTCCGCAGGCATGATGAAATGCACCGCGTAGCTGCCACCCTCGGCCGATTCTGCCGCCGTGACCGGCGCGGTCATGGCGATTTTCTGGCCCTTCGGCGCGGCGGTGACCGGGCTAGTCATCGCGATCTTCTGGCGGGGCGCATTGCCGCCAAAGATGTAGTTCGCCAGCGGACGGAATCCGGCACTCGCCGCTTCAGCCAGCGACGGCGCCTCGACGGTCACTTCGGCAACGATCATCGGCGCATAGGCGCGGATTTCGGCAGCGCCATCTTCGGCGATGACGGTGAAGGCGGGCATGGGCGGAGGCTCCTCGGCATGGGCGCAGGCCGCCAGCATCAGCGTGAGGGCGGGCAATACAAGGCGTTTCAGGACGGTGGCAATCATGGGGATACCCTGCACCCTTTTTGAAGCAACTACGTTGATCTCGATCAGCTGGTTTCATTCAGCCCGAAAAAAAAGGCCGCGACCCGTTGAAGGATCGCGGCCCCACATTTCAGCCTCCGGGAGGCTTATTCCTTCGGCAGGAGAACCGTATCGATGACGTGGATCACGCCGTTCGAAGCTTCGATGTCAGCCGTGGTGATGGTGGCCTCGTTGGCCTTGGCGGTGCCATCAGCTTCGACGCGGACCGAAAGGTCGAGACCGGCGACCGTCGTGGTGGCGACGGCGGCATCAGCGGCCGGAAGGTCGGCGGCCATCACTTTGCCCGAAACCACGTGATAGGTCAGGATCTTCGCGAGCTGTTCCTTGTTCTCGGGCAGCAGCAGCGAGTCGAGCGTGCCGGCTGGCAGCGCGGCGAAGGCAGCATTGGTCGGCGCGAAAACGGTGAACGGGCCGGGGCCCGACAGCGTTTCGGCGAGACCGGCGGCCTGGACGGCAGCGACGAGGGTCGAGAAATCCGGGTTGCCGGCGGCGATATCGACGATGGTCGTCGGGGCCGGGGCAACTTCTTCCACGACAGGCTCGGCCACGACTTCTTCGACAACAGCCGGCTCGGTCGTGACGGTTTCAGCAGGGGAGCAGGCGGCGAGCGCGAAGGCGCTGACAGCCGCAACGGCGAACAGTTTGAACTTCATGGGGGTCTTCCTTTTGGTAACTGGCAGGTACTCGGGAGGCGCGCTTCGCGTCGCGCCTGCCAACACTTGGAACGAATGCTCCACCCGGCCAGTGCCCGACCTCACATTTTTTCAAGGCCATTTTGGGGCAGGCCGGAAATTGCCGCTCAGATCTTCAGCTCATCCACTTCAGCACGCGGGGCTGGATGGGGTTTTCGAAGGGGCGGCTCTCGGTGCGGGCGGCGGTCCATTCGCGTTTGAGCTGCTGGTACCATTTGGCCTGCACGTCGATATCGTCGATCCAGAGCATCGCCTTCTGGTGCGCCATGCCCTGGTTCTGCAGGTCCACCATCTCGCCGTCCTGCGCGAGGAATTTCGCGCCCATGCGTTTGGCCACAGGCACGGCGAGGTGCAGCAGCGGGGCGCCGGTCCACCAGGTGAACTGGGTAATGCGGGTTTTCTTCGGCGCCTCGGGCGTGAGGCACGTCAGCGTCAAGAGGCGCGCGGTCTCATTCGAGATGATTTCCCAGCGGTAGCCGGGCAGCTGGAAACAGATCTCGGTCTGCACATTGCCGCCGAAGACCCAGCGATAGAGTTTCGAGTTGGACGAAGGCGCGTGCCGGTCGATCGCCCAGCCGCGCTCGATCGGGCCGAACGGCTTTTCCTTGAGCTTCAGGCCCGTGGACGGCGGGCGCCACCACCACTGGTTATGCACGAAGGGCACGTGGGCGGGGTCCATCAGTCCGACGACGGCGTCGTCCATATGGGCGTTGAACACGTCCTCAATGATGAAGCCCGGTTTGTCCGGGAGCGGACCAAAGGACGGCGGCGGCATGGCGGGCGCGGCGAGGCTGCGCGGGTCATGCGCGACATAGAGGTAGACCGCGCCGTTCGCCTCGTGGACGGGATAGCGGCGGACCTTCACTCTCGTGGGATCGTACGGGCTGTCCTCGGTCAGGCTCGGCATCAGGCGGCAGCCGCCATCGGTGCCGAAGCGCCAGCCGTGATACGGGCATTGCAGCGTCCACTCGCCCTTCGTCTCGATCTGCCGACCTGCGGAGAGCGGCACGAGCCGGTGCGGGCAGACGTCGCGCAGGGCAAACGCCTCCCCCGCCGGCGTGCGGCCGACGACAACCGGCTCGCCCAGCACCAGGAGCCGTTCCTGCTTGCCCGGCTTCAGGCGCGCAGACGGCGCGGCCAGGTACCAGCAATCGGTGAGGTAGCCCTCATCGGTGATGCCGGTCTTCGCAGGAACGGGCTGGGTGTCGGGCAAGGCGGGGCCTATTCCGTGACCGTGACGGTCAGCTCATAGGTGTCGGTCGGCGGCTCGTCTGATTCCCAGGGGCGGCCTTCGTGCAGCTTGAACTTGCCGGTGCCGGGGGCGTTGGCCGTGAAGTCGAACGAGAGATAATGGTTGCCGCCGGTGAAGCCGGGCAATTCCTGATGGGCGGGATCGGTCGGGCGGCCGCCCTCCCCTGCCGGGGACATGAAGGCGGGCGTCTCACCCAGGATCCAGACGTATCCGGCGGTCGGGATCGATTGGAGCTCGATGCGAAGCGTATTGCCGACCTTGAGGGCAATCTCGCCGCCTTTCTTGTCATAGCCGGCATAAACGACACCGGCTTCAGCAGCGGCCTGGGCGTCGGCAGCGGCCTTGGCGGCCTCTTCGGCGGTCGGCATTTCGGGGGGCTGGTAGTCTGACGGCTCCACGGCGGTCTCCTCTGCAGCGGCGGGGGCAGCCCCATCCGCTGCGATCTTGGGGGTGTGGCAGCAGGCGCCAAGCGCCAGGGCGGCCGATGCGGCCATCAAAAGTCTCATGGAAAGTCCTCCTCACTCCAACGCCAGCACCTTTACGCCGCGCCGCCCGGCGGCGCCAGCGCCGGTGTAAGTCCGGGCCTACTTCCCGCAGCCAGACTCCCCCGCTATATGCCGCCCATGACCCCACGCGACAAAATCCGCAATTTCTCGATCATTGCCCATATCGACCATGGCAAATCGACCCTCGCCGACCGCCTGATCCAGGCCTGCGGCGGCCTGACCGACCGCGAAATGAGCGAACAGGTGCTCGATTCGATGGATATCGAGAAGGAGCGCGGCATCACCATCAAGGCGCAGACCGTGCGCCTGACCTACAAGGCCAATGATGGCGAGACCTATACGCTGAACCTGATGGACACGCCGGGACACGTCGACTTCGCCTATGAGGTGAGCCGGTGCCTCGCCGCGTGCGAAGGCTCGCTGCTGGTCGTGGACGCTTCCCAGGGCGTCGAGGCCCAGACGCTGGCGAACGTCTACCAGGCGATCGACCAGAACCACGAGATCGTCCCCGTGCTCAACAAGGTGGACCTGCCGGCCGCCGATGTGGCGCGCGTCAAGGAGCAGATCGAGGAGATCATCGGCCTCGACACCTCGAACGCCGTGGAGATTTCCGCCAAGACCGGCTTCGGCATTCCGGACGTGCTGGAAGCCATCGTCACCCAATTGCCCTCGCCGAAGGGCGGCGAGGTCACCGCGCCGCTGAAAGCCGCGCTGGTGGACGCCTATTACGACCCCTATCTCGGCGTCGTCGTCATTGTGCGGGTGCATGAGGGCGTGCTGAAGAAGAAGCAATCGATCCGCATGATGCGCACCGGCGGCGTCTACGAGATCGACAAGATCGGCACGTTCAATCCGAAGCTCACCGAGACCGACGCCCTCGGCCCGGGCGAGGTCGGCTACTTCGTCGCCTCGATCAAGGAAGTCGGCGACACGGCGGTCGGCGACACGATCACCGAGGACAAGCGGCCGACCGACAAGGCCCTGCCCGGCTACAAGGAAGTGCAGCCGGTTGTGTTCTGCGGCCTCTTCCCGATGGACGCGGGCGACTTCGACGACCTGCGCGCGGCGATGAGCAAGCTGCGCCTCAACGACGCCTCCTTCACCTGGGAGATGGAGACCTCTGCGGCGCTCGGCATGGGCTTCCGCTGCGGCTTCCTTGGCCTGCTCCACCTCGAGATCATCCAGGAACGCCTCAGCCGGGAGTTCGACCTTGACCTCATCGCGACCGCGCCGAGCGTGGTCTACCAGATGACAATGACAGACGGCTCCGAGATCGAGCTGCACAACCCGGCCGACATGCCGGACGTCGTGCGCATCTCGGAAATCCGCGAGCCGTGGATTTCGGCGACGATCTACACGCCGGACGAATATCTCGGCTCGATCCTGAAACTCTGCCAGGACCGGCGCGGCGTGCAGACCGAACTTTCATACGTAGGCGGAAGAGCCTGCGTGAAGTACGAACTGCCGCTGAACGAAGTCGTGTTCGACTTCTATGACCGGCTGAAATCGATCTCGCGCGGCTATGCGAGCTTTGACTACAACCTGATCGGCCACCGCGCCGAGAACCTCGTGAAGCTGCAGATCCTCGTCAACGAGGAACCGGTCGACGCGCTTGCCATGCTGGTGCACCGCGACCGGGCCGAAGGGCGCGGCCGCCAGATGTGCGAGCGGCTGAAGGACCTGATCCCGCGGCAGATGTTCAAGATCCCGATCCAGGCCGCCATCGGCGGACGCGTCGTCGCGCGCGAGACGATCAGCGCGATGCGCAAGGACGTGACCGCAAAATGCTATGGCGGCGACGCCACCCGCAAACGCAAACTGCTGGACAAGCAGGCCGCCGGCAAGAAACGCATGCGCCAGTTCGGCAAGGTCGAGATTCCGCAGGAAGCTTTTGTCGCGGCGCTGCGGATGGATGGGGATTAGCCTCAGCACCAACGGGGCTTTGCATCTCCAGCTTCGTAGTTCCAGCGCTTCACATGGCCGGAGGTGATGAGCGATGAGGCCACATCGCGCCCGTCCACTGAAAGCGAAAGCAACTCGCGATCATATTTGTCGATGCCGTGAGATTTTCTGATTTCGACTGTGCCGCTACCCATCAGCGCACGGACCGCTAAGCGTGCTTCGTTAGCTCGGAACCGCTCGGTATTGCACTGCGCGAGCGATGGGGTGTCTTCGGGTGCGTCCACACCGTACAGACGAAACGCACGGCCATCGATAGTGCCGCTATCACCATCGACCCAGTGAACCTCAAGCGGCTTGATGGAACTGGTTGTCGCCGCGGCCGACGCGCTGGCAATTTGCATCCAACGCTCGCCTGAAAGCAGGCAAAACAGAATTCCGGTGAAGAAAGCAAACACCGCGAGCAACGTTCGAATGCCTGTCTTTGCACGGCGAAGGAACTGCAGCTTGTCCGTTCGCGCAGGACCGGGCGCCAGCTGCTTTGGCCGGCGCGCCCTGCGAAACTCAAGAACGGTGCCCCGCCGCGCCATGATCCAATCCCCGGATTTCCCGGGAGAAGTCTCTCCGAAAGGACCTCAGATTGGGTTTCGGACATTGGTGAAATTGCTCTGAGTTTGGCAATACGCTTTGATCAAAAAGCCCCTCGCCCCGCTTGCTGGGGTCGCTCAGGAAGCGGCTTCAGTTTGCCCCATCCAGCGCCTTAATCTCCGCATCCAGCGCCTTCACGGCCCGCGCATTCAGCCAAGCCACCAATCCGAACACACCTGCGATCGGCGCAGCCGTCGAGCCAAAAAACGTGAGGCGGGCGATCAGGGGTGCGTCCAGTTCGGGCGTGAAGGCAACCGCGCCGATGAATACCAGCATGCCGGGCACGAAAGGCGCGAGATACCATTGCCAGACGGAGGCGAGGGCCGTCCGCTGACGGAGAAGTTCGGCGCGGTGGAAGTCCGCGAGGCTGGCGGCATGGTCCAGCCCGCCAGCGTCCGTTTCGCCCGCCAGCGTGTGCAGCTTCCAGCAGACGTACAGCGTCCCGAGGGTGATGAGGCCGGCGCCGGCGCGCACCATCGGCTCCGGAATGATGACGACCATCCAGGCGAACACACCGGTGACGAGCGCGGCGGCGGCGTATTCGATCCTGTTCCGGGTGCGGATTTTTGATTGGAAGCGGGTGGCGCGCTGGCGGAGCTGGGCGGAGGTCATGGTGAAGGGTTCCTGTTGCTGACGGGTCCAGAGGGCTTGGAGGGGATCGCGCTCAGACATTTTGGGTCTCCTTGAAATCCTTCGCGAGCTGCGACTTGAGGCGGGAAATGCGTGTGGCGACGGCGCCGGGCGTCAGGCCGGTGATGTCGGCGATGGCGTCGGCGCCCAGGTCTTCGAGGTAAAGCGTGAGCAATTGCCGGTCCGGCGGCTTCAAGCGGCGGATCCAGGCATTGAGCCGGTCCACGCCGTCGCGCTCTTCCAGCTGGCGGGCGAGGCTGTCGGCGCCCGCAAGCTCGCCGGCCGCATCGATGTCGATCGTGTCCCGCCGCGTGCGGCGTTCGCGGTCGACATGGCTGGCGGCGGTGTTGTGGGCGACGCGGTAGGTCCAGGTGCGCAGGCTGCAACGGCCATCGAAGCGCGCGAAGCTGCGCCAGAGAGCCACGTGCATCTCCTGCAGCAGGTCGCGGCGGCGCTCCTCGTTCGCTTCGGTCGCCCGGGCGAGGCGCTGCAGCGCCGGGCCGAACGCTTCGGCGGCTTCGAAATAGAGCTGATCCTGATCCGGCGCGGGTTTCATGATCAGGTTAGTCCGGCGCGCGGGAGGTTTCTTACAAGGCTATCTGCGCGCAGATGGCCGCTTCTATGGCGGCGGAGTCAACGCTATACGCCCCGAATGACCCGCGCCCTGACCATCCTCGGCATCGAAACCTCCTGCGACGAGACCGCCGCGGCGGTGCTGCGCCTTGAGGATGGGCGCGTGACACTGCTGTCGGACGTGATCCGCACGCAGCTTGAGGAGCATGCGCCGTATCTCGGCGTGGTGCCGGAAATTGCCGCGCGGGCGCATGCGGAGTTGGCGGACGCTGTGGTGGCGAAGGCCATGGCTGAGGCGGGCATCGGATATGACGCGCTGGACGGCGTGGCGGCAACCGCCGGGCCGGGGCTGATCGGCGGGGTGCTGGTGGGGCTGATGACAGGCAAGGCGGTCGCGCAGGCGGCCGGCATTCCGTTCATTCCGGTCAACCATCTGGAGGGCCACGCCCTCTCTCCCCGCCTCGCCTCGGATTGTCCGTTCCCGTATCTTCTGCTGCTCGTCTCCGGCGGGCATTGCCAGTTCCTGGAAGTGCGCGGGCTGGGAGACTACAAACGCCTCGGCTCGACCATCGACGACGCCGTCGGCGAAGCCTTCGACAAGGTCGCAAAGCTGATGGGTCTCGGCTTTCCGGGCGGGCCGGCGGTGGAGCGGTTGGCGGCGAGCGGTAACCCGAAGGCGCATGAGTTTCCAAGGCCCTTGCTGAACCGGCCGGGTCTCGAGATGAGCTTTGCGGGGCTGAAATCAGCCGTCGCGCGCGTCACCGAGGGCGCGGAGACAGGCGCGGCGAAGGCCGACATCTGCGCGAGTTTCCAGGCCGCGATCTGCGATGTGCTCAGCGAGAAGTCCGCCCGCGCGCTGGCCGGGTTTGATCCGGGCCCGAACGGCAAGCGGTTCGTGGTCGCCGGCGGCGTCGCCGCCAACAAGGCGATCCGCGCGGCGCTGGAGACGGCAGCGGCAGCGCAGGGCGCGCAGCTCATCGCCCCTCCCCTTCGTCACTGCACGGACAATGCGGCCATGATCGCCCTGGCAGGGGCCGAACGGCTGGCGGCAGGCATGCTGGACGGGGCGGACGGACTGGACGCCGGATCGCGGCCGCGCTGGCCGCTGGACGAAGCGGCGGCGCTCAGCGCCCCGGTCTATGGCGGCGGCCACAAGGGCGCCAAGGCGTAGTTCCAGTTTTCAGGAAAAGAAAAACCGGGACCTGAAGGGCTGGGGGAAGCCTCAGGTCCCGGCAGGACCCCACAAACGCGCGTCAGGGGCGGTGCGCAGGATGCGGGTGTTTGGCGGCTGCCGGCCAGCGGCAGGGCGCGCCACGTTCAAACGACGAAGTTGGCGAGGCCGAAGGTCGCCCACACGGTGAGCAGGGCGGCCGGAACGGCAGCAAGGAAGGAGACGAGCGACTGGCGGGCTTCGGTGCGGGAAGAGGTGGTCATGGCGGGGCCCTTTGGACTGCTGGAGGGCAACTGCTGCCGTCCATGAGTCCTATGTAGCACCGCTCTGAACGTTGGTCAATGAACAAAATCGTTTTTATTCACTAATCAGCCTTCAGGGCCGAAACGGGCAGGAGTTTACCCGTCACCGGGCAGACTTCGCCGGTCGACGGGGTGATGCCGTCCCAGGGTGCGGGAACCTGCGCGCCCTTCGAAATGCCGGCGAGCAGCAGGTCCATCACGCCGTCCAGTTCACGCTGCAGTTTCGGCAGGGTGAGCTTCGAGAAGAGCTGCGGGAAGCGAAACTTCATCAGGGCGGACTGCCACATCTCGGCCGTCTCGTTTGGGTTCGCGAGGGCGCGGAATTCACCGGCTGCGACGCCTTCATCCATGATCTGGACGAGGAAAACCCGCTCCTGGGCGAGCTTGTCATTCATGTAGATCGGACGTTCCTTAGCGAGCACTTCGGCGACTTCGAGGATCTTCGCTTCATCCTCGATCGCCGAGTAGGTGCGGGCCAGATCATAGTGAAAGAGTTCGCGCAGCCGGTTGGCGGCGGTGTCCTTGCGGGCGACGATCTGGGCGAACGTGAGGTAGGATTCCTCGTTGAACTTCTGCGCCATAGCTTCGGCGATATCCAGCTTGGACGCGAAGAACCGGTAGATGTTCCCGGCGGACATGTTGCAGTCGCGGGCGATCTCCGCCATCGTCGTCTTCGAATAGCCGTAGTGGAGGATACGCTCCACGGCGGCCATGAGGATCTGCTTGCGGGTATCGTCTGTCGGGCTTGGGTTCATAGGATTATCCTACACAGGATGATTGAATAATCAATACACCATTCAGCGTCCACTCGCAAACCGAGTAATTCCCCGGCGTCAGTACGCCTCACTGTTTCATAGGCGCGGCCCAAGCCCTGTGGCATAGCGGGCAAAACACATGAAGGAGGGTTCGTTTTGGCGCTTTTCTGCCTGCATTGCCTGGATAACGAGACAGACGGCGCCGCCCGCCGGGCGGCGGCCCGGCCGGCGCACCTGGAATGGGCAGGCGGGCTCGGCCCGGTCGTCCGGATGGCAGGTCCTCTGCTGGACCCCGAAGGCCGCATGGTGGGATCGGTCTTCCTGATCGAGGCCGAAAGCCTGGCCGCCGCCAAGGCGCTCAACGCCGCAGACCCCTACTCCAAGGCCGGCGTGTTCGGAAAAGTGATAATAAATGAGACTCGTTGGGCCATAGGTGAGGGCAAACCGGCATGAGACAGTTCGTTTCCGGCAATCTTAACTACTCAAGCTGGTCGATTCGGCCGCTCCTGGTGGCCCGGAAAGTCAACCTGCCGGTCGAAGAAGTTATCGTGCCGCTGGATTTCCCTGAGACAACCGCGCAGCTGAAAGCGCTCAGCCCGACGGCCAAGGTGCCCCTGCTGATCTGGGACGGCCTCGAGATCTGGGAAAGCCTCGCGATTGCCGAGTTCATCGCCGAATGGGCCCCGCCCGGCGCCGTCTGGCCTCTGGACCCGGAGAAGCGCGCCATTGCACGAGCCGTTTCAAGCGAGATGCACGCCGGATTCCAGGCGATCCGCCAGCTGTGTTCGATGGACATTCGCGGGCGCCATCCAACCCCGGACATGACGCCGGAGCTGGAAGCCGACATCCGGAGGCTTCAGGCTATGTGGTCAGGCCTGCGCGCGAAGTATGGGTCGGGCGGACCGTTCCTGTTCGGCGCCTGGTCAGCCGCGGATGCGTTCTACACGCCGGTCGTGACGCGTTTCCGCACCTATGGCCTGCCGCTCAGCGGCGCGGCGGCGGAGTACTCGGCGGCTGTGCTGGAAGACCCGCTGTTCCGCACCCTTGAGGAACAGGCGAAGCTCGAGCCGTGGTGGATCAAATATGGTCCAGGCGGGACAGGGCGCTCAACCGGCTATCTCAAGCCGTAGGCGGCGTCATGAAGTCGTAGCCGAGATCGTAGCGGAAGAGTTCGCGCACGCGGCTGGCATAGATGTCCATCGCTTCGCCTGAGAACAGTTCCTGCAGCGATTGCTGACGGTTCTGCAGCACATTGGGCTCGGCTTCCGGATCCACCTTCAATGCCATCGCTTCCTTGGTACCGGCGGCCACGGCGGCGTCGAGCGCTTCCGGCGTCAGCGCGATCGCCCAATGACGGGCAATGGCTTCCAGCGTGCCGCGCGGGTCGGCGCGGGTGGCTTCGTAATGGACGCGCAGGATGGACGACGGATACGCGGCTTCGACCTCGCCCCAGCGGTTCCAGAAGCGGGCCAACCAGTAGAGGTCGCAGCGGTAGCGTTTGCCGTCCGGATCGCCCTTCAGGTATTCGAGCCAGTCAACCTGGATGTCGTATTCCCACTTGGCATGGTGCGAGGCGAGGATGGCCATCGGATGGCGCACGCACAGCGCATAGGGCGGCAGCCGGCCGAGACGGCGGGCCCAACCCCAGTTGGCGAGCTGGTGCGGAATGGTGTGACTGCGCGCGAGGCGCGGCAGTTGCGGATAAACCGGCTCGTCCGTGGGGGAGCCGAGATAGGGACGCAGGGCGTTTTCGGAGAAGTATTTGGGCCGCGGCACGCCGTACGTGTCTGCCAGCGCGACGGCGAACATGTACATCATCCAGTGGGTTCCGGAGTTCTTCGAAGTGACGAGAAAGCCGTCAAACGCCCCGTGCCGAAGCACGGAGAAATTCATCCAGTTGTCGTTCCAGACCCGTGCGGCGTAGCTCATTCTTCCGCCTAGACCAGCCGCCAGGGCGGTGCAAGGTCAGGTCTTCAGACCCGCCAGGTCGCGGTAAACCTGAAGGAGTGCCAGCTGCGCGCGCGTGGGTACGCCCTCGGCTTCGGACACCGCGACAAGCATCGCGTCCAGATCAATCACTTCCTTCGGCCCGAGCTGCGGCGACTTGACGATCAGCTTGCTGAGCTGGGTCATGGTGACCGTGGCGGGCGGACAGGATTGGGAGACCCAGGCGGCATGAGCGGCCAGCTCTTCAGCTTCGCTCGGCAGACACTGGAAATGCTCGCGGATCTCGGCTTCGATGATATCGCTCTGCAGCGGCGTCAGCGGGCCGCTGCGGGCAAGCGCGACCTGCATCATCATGATGGCCGCGGCCTCACGCGGATCGTCGATCAGGTCGAGGCCGCCCTTCCCCATCTTGTACTTGAAGGCGAGGCGGCGCGGCGCATTGGCGACGGTCTTCGCAAGGTCGGTGGCAACGTCGAGGCCGCGCTTCGCCATCTGGAGGCGCCAGACCCAGACACCGATTAGGGTGAGCACTGCGAGGAGGCCGAATAAAATGTGCATGGGCCCAGACTAAACCTGTCCGGGCCCATGCGCTACTGCCGATTGGGGGTTCGGGACTACTTGCCGCCACCCGCTTTCACGGCCGTGTGTCCCTGCGTGAGAACATAGGCGCGGATCGCTTCCACTTCGTCCGGTGTTAGGTAGTCGGCGAAGGAGACCATGCCGTTGGCGGCGAGGTTGCCGTCCAGCACGACGCCCTTCCAGGCGTCCTTGTTGCCGGAGATCGCCGACCAGCGAAGGTCCGGCAACACGCCGGAGGAGACGCCGAGCGGGCCGTGGCAGACGGCGCAGTTGCGCGCGTAGTGGACGGTGCCTTCCGAAATCATCGCGAGGCTGCCAAAGGCAGGTGCCTTGGGCGTTGCATCAATCGGCGCGAGGCCGGTGTCCGCGATTTCCTGCGTGCCGCCGATCTTGAAGGTGACGACCTTGCCGACCGAGGCGGAGACCTTTTCGTCATAGCCGAAGCCGGCGGCAAGCGCGAAGGCCGAGCCCCAGCCGGTGGTGATCGTGACGTATTGCTCGCCGTCGATCATGTAGGTGCCGGGACCGGACGCGCCGCCGGATTTCAGCTCGTGCGTCCACAGCTTGTCGCCGGTCGCCGCGTCGAAAGCCGAGAAGTCACCGGTGAGCCGGCCCTGGAAGACGAGGCCGCCGGCGGTGGACAGCACGCCGCCATTCCAGGCGTTCTCGTGCTCGACGGTCCAGCGCGGTTTGCGGGCAACGGGGTCCCAGGCGATCAGGCGGCCCTTGAGGCTGGCGCGCAGCATCTTGGCGACTTCCGGCGGGGCGATGGGCGGCACACCGGCCGAGAAATCGATGCCGGTGTTCCAGCCGGTCGGGCGGGAGGCAAAGCGCGGGTCTTCGGCATAGGCCTGCGGGATTTCCTGGGCCGGGATATAGGCGAGGCCGAGATCCGGATTGTAGGCCATTGGCTGCCAGTTATGGCCGCCGAGCGGGCCGGGCGTCTGCTGGAAGGGTTCCTTGCCATAGCGGGCGGCGGCGACTTCGACCGGGCGGCCATTGGCGTCGAGACCGGTGGCCCAGTTCACGGGCACATAGGCGTCCCCGGAGATGTACTGGCCGGTGGCCGCATCAACGACATAGAAGAAGCCGTTCTTCGGCGCCTGCATGGCGACGCGGCGCGTGGCCCCGCCTTCGCCGAGCGGGAGGTCCGCCAGGATAATCGTCTGCGTGGCGGTATAGTCCCAGTTGTCGCCAGGTGTCGTCTGGAAGTGCCACTTGTAGGTGCCGGTGTCGACGTCCACCGCGACGATGGAGGAGAGGAAGAGGTTGTCACCGCCGGAGGGGTCGCGGAACGTGCGGTTCCAGGGCGAGCCATTACCGACACCGAAGATGATCTGGTTGTTCACTTCGTCATAGACGATCGAATCCCAGACGGTGCCGCCGCCGCCATCGGTGGTCCAGGCGCCGGTGTCACCCCAGGTGACGTTGCCGATCTTTACGAAGGCATCGTCGGAGGCTGCGCCATCGGGTTGTTTCAGCGGGTTCGGAACGGTGTAGAAGCGCCAGACGAGATCGCCGGAGCTGGTGTCATAGGCCGAGAGGTAACCGCGCACGCCGAGTTCAGCGCCGCCGTTGCCGATCAGCACCTTGCCGTTCACGACGCGCGGGGCCCCGGTGATGGTGTAGGGCAGAGACTGGTCGACAGTAACCTTGCTCCAGATCACTTCGCCGGTTTCGGCGTTGAGCGCTTCGAGTCGACCATCGATGACGCCGACATAGACCTTGCCGTCATAGACGGCGACGCCCCGGTTGACGACGTCGCAGCAGGCCTTGACGCCGACTGCGCGGTCGACGGCGGGATCGTAGACCCATTTCTCGGCGCCGGTCTTGGCATCGAGCGCGTAGACGACCGACCAGGCAGACGTGACGTACATGACACCGTCGACGACGATGGGGGTCGATTCGACGCCGCGATTGGTGGCGAGGTCATAGGTCCAGGCCACGCCGAGCTGGCTGACGTTTTCCTTGTTGATCTGGTTCAGCTTCGAGTGGCGCTGCTCGTCGTATGTGCCGCCATAGGTGAGCCATTCATCGGCCGCGCTGGCCGTGGAAATCCGCGCCGTGTCAACGGCGGCGAAGCCTTCGGGTTCTGCGACCCGGGCCTGGCGATCGCCGCAGGCGGCGAGCAGAAGCGCCGTTCCGGCCAGAAGCGCTGGGCCTGCCCAGCTGCGCAAGTTCCTGATGTTCATGAATGCCTCCCAAGCGGCGCCCCGTCCGGATTGGCGGCAGGGTCTGTTGGCGCGCAGACTAGCTATTCATGGAGCAATGTCGAGGTGTGACGCGGCGGGAGCAGGGTCAGGCGTGGGCAGCGACGCGAAGCTCGGCCCGGGCAGTCAGGATGGCGGCTTCGACAGCGGCCTGCCAGGCGTCGATGGTCTGCGCACCCTCGGCGGCCTTGGGGAAATTGACGAGGCGGGAGGCGCTGACGACGCCGCCCTCCCCGCCGATCAGGCCGGCGCAGGCCTCGGCGGCAGCGGCGCCCTGCGCGCCGTAGCCCGGCACCAGGAACAGGGCCTTCGGCGCAGCGGCGCGGACCCGGCGGGCCTCCTCGGGGGCGGTCGCGCCAACCACCATCATCAGGTTCGACCAGCCGCAGGGGCTCATCAGCCGGTCGGTCAGCGGCCGGAGCGCTTCGGCGACGCGCATGTAGAGGGGCTGGCCGGCGGTCTCGAGCATCTGGAAATCGGCGGCGCCGGGATTGGACGTCCGCACCAGCACGACGATGCCCTTCCCGTTCGCTTCTGCGCGTTTGGCGAATGGTTCGAGCGTGTCGAGGCCCATGTAGGGGTTCAGTGTGACGGCGTCGGATTCGAAGAAGCCGCCCCTGGACAGGTAGGCCTCGGCGTAACCTTCCGCCGTCGAGCCGATGTCGCCGCGCTTGGCGTCCATCAGGACGAGAAGCCCGGCCTCGCGCGCGGCGCGGGCGACCGACGCGAGCGCGGCCATGCCGACGGGTCCCAGACGTTCGAAAAATCCGGCCTGCGGCTTGACGACAGCAACCTTTCCGGCGGCGGCCTCGACCAGCGCGCGGCCCCAGTATTCCAAGCCTCGCGCGGTATCGCCGCCGAACAGGGCGGGGACCATGCCGGGATGCGGATCAATGCCGACGCAGAGCGGGCCATGCTGGCGCACACCGTCTGTCAGCCGCGATGCGAAATCGCTCATGGGACTACCTCGCAGGTGACTTTGACGACCTGTAACCTGCGCCGCGCATTGTCGGAAGGTGTGCCGTAGCCGGAGAGTTCGAATGAATCGGCAGGCCCTGGCTGAAGCTCGACATCGAGTTTCGTCAGGAAGTCCTGCACCGACTGGGGCGCTGTCGTGTAGATGCGGCCACGCCGGGGGCTTTCGGCGATGACCACGCCGCGCACGGCGCCGCTGGCGTCGAACATCGGCCCACCGGAGATGCCGCCGAGTGTGCCATTCAGGCCTTCCGTGCGGCCGATCTCGTTCCAGGCGAGGATCGGCGCGTCCCCTTCCCGGCGGCCCCGCGTGACGAGGCGCGAGCGCCCGGCGAGTTCGGTGGCGAGTTCACCCGGCTGGCCTTGCGGGAAGCCGACTGCGAAACCCTTGGTGCCGATGTTGAGGGGCGAGGCGAGTTCGAGTGTCACGGGGTATGGGCTGCGGCCCGTGGAAAGCAGCGCGAGGTCGTGGCCATCATCCACCGCGATCGCTGCGACCGGCACATAGTTTCCGGGAGCGACTTCGAGCGTGACCTTGGCGCAGCCCTCGACGACATGGCGCGCGGTAAGCCAGTCGCCCCTTTCATTGAGGGCAAAGGCGGTGCCGATGCCGTTCTGCGGCTCGCCGACCTGCACGAGCACCATTTCATCCAGCGGCGAGGGATCCGGCAGCAGCGGGCCCATCTGTTCGGCAAACTCTTCGGCAAACTCCGATTCCGGCGCCGGCGCAGGCGCATCCGCTTCCGGCGACAGCGCGAAGATCACTGCGAGCATCAGCCCCAGCGCGCCAACATAGATGAGCCAATCGAAGGATCGCATCGGGCCTTTATAACCTCTGCAGCACAGGGTCCCAGAGGCCAGCTGCAAGGATCATTGCAGCGGAGAGTTTGGCGGCGGCCAGTACGGTGGCGGCGCCAATCTCGTCATTGGCGATGCGTCCCGGAATATCGCGAAGGATCAGGTCTACGACGCGGTAGGCGATGAGTTGCATCAGGAGCGCGATGGCGCCCCAGATTAAGAGGCCCGGAAGTGACATCGAAGACGCAAGCGTCGAGGATATCGGGATGGCGAGTCCGATGATGGCGCCGCCGAGAGCAACGCCCGCCGCCGTGTTGCCGGAACGTACGAGCGAGAGCTCCTTCCAGGGCGTCAGCAGCACGTAGACCGCCGACGCCATGAGAAGCATCAGCCCCGCCGCGCCGGTGGACATCAGAAAACGCGGAAACGCCGCATCGAAGGCGCTGATTTCTCCACCGAACAACATCGCTCGCCCGTCCTCTCTATGTTACCGCAGGATAATCAGATCAGGGTTGCCAGAGCGCCCCGCCGTCCCTACCCCACTGCCGAACCGCGCCTCCAGGAGACACATCGCATGCTCAAGCGAAAAACCGCCCTCGTAACCGGCTCGACCAGCGGAATCGGCAAGGCGATTGCGACCCGGCTTGCCGCCGAAGGCGCCAATGTGATCCTGAACGGTTTCGGTGACGCAAAGGAAATCGAAGCGCTTCGGGCGGGTCTCGAAAGGGATCATAAAGTAAGAGCCGGATTTTCGGGCGCTGACCTGACGAAGGCAGAGGCCATTGAAGGCATGATGGCGCAGGCCGCGAAGGCGTTCGGCGGCGTGGATATCCTGGTCAACAATGCGGGCACGCAGTTTGTCTCCCCCATCGAGGACTTCCCGGTCGCCAAGTGGGACCTGATCATCGCCCTCAATCTTTCGTCGGCCTTCCATACGACGCGCCTCGCCCTGCCTCACATGAAATCGAAGAAATGGGGCCGCATCCTCAACATGGGCTCGGCGCATGCGAAGGTCGCGTCTCCGTTTAAGTCCGCTTATGTGGCAGCCAAGCACGGCCTGTCGGGCCTGACCAAAACTACAGCGCTGGAAGGGGCGACCTCCGGCGTCCGGGCAAACCTGATCTGCCCAGGCTATGTATTCACGCCGTTGGTGGAAGGCCAGATTGCCGATACGGCGAAAGCGCGCGGCATGACCGAAGAGCAGGTGAAGAATGACGTGCTGCTGGCGGCCCAGCCGACGAAGGAATTCGTGACGGTCGAGCAGGTTGCCGGATTTGCCGCGTTCTTGTGCTCGCCGGCGGCGGATTCGATCAATGGCGCCGAGCTGTCCATTGATGGCGGCTGGACGGCGCAGTAAGCGCCGCATTGACCGGAAGCGGCCGAAGGGTCATTTTGAGGGCAGATGCTGAAACGTGTCCTCCTCCTCTGTCTTGGCCTCTGGCTGATCGCGGCCAGCGGCCTCGCGGCGCATGCCGGGCCTTGCGAGATGGAACGCCAGGCGGCCGAAGTTGCCGCCCCCGCCGAGGCCCACGCCCATTGCGACATGATGGCGGCGCCTGAACCCGCCGCGCCGGACAATCCGGATACGGACGCCAACTGCTGCTGCCCGGCGGTGCTGACCGCCCTGCCGTCGCCTGCGTTGCCAGATGCCAGTGTGTTCGTGTTTGCGCAGGCGCCTGACTTCCCGCTTGAGGCACGCGCTGCCTCGCGCACCCTCGTTCCGGAGCCCCGTCCACCGAAAGCCTGATCCTCCGTAGACGTTGGATCAACTTCGGACAAAGGACCGGCCTCATGCCTCCTCGATACCTTGCTGCAGGGCTTGCCCTCGCAGCGCTTGCAGCGCCTGCAAGCGCCCGGCCCGTCTCCTATGCGGGCGGCTGGACGCTGATGCAGGACAACAACGGGATGTATTCGTCCCTGCACGCCCACTACTCGCCGACCGCGACCGATTCCATCGGCCTCTATGTCGAACGGAACTGGGACATGGATCAGACCTTCACCGGCCTCCAGTACAACCGGCTTGTCCGGCGCTGGAACGCACCGGACAGTCAGGGCAATCTCTACCTCAAGCTGGGGGCCGGCGCCGTTGACCCCTTCGAGGACGGGGATACGGACCTCGGTAGTTTTGCAGGAGTGGTCGCGGACTGGGAAACCCGGCGCGTGTTCGTCTCCTACGACGTCCGGGCGCGCGATTTCGGCGCGGATGAAAGCCTCTCCCATGCCGCACGGCTGGGCGTTGCGCCCTACGTGGCCGAGTTTGGCGAACTCCACACCTGGGCCATGGTGCAGGTGGAAAACCATCCGGAAGCGGACGAACCGGTGACGGTGACGCCGCTGCTGCGCTTCTTCAAAGGCCCCCTGCTGGTCGAGGCCGGGTACACGCTTGAGGAGGAAGAATTCCTGCTCAACTGGACCTGGCGCTTCTGATACACTCACTTCAAAGGACCAAACTGATGAAACTCCTGAAAACTCTCGCTCTCGCCGCAGCGCTTTCGACGGCGCCGTTGGCCGCTCTTGCCTCGCCGGAGACCTCTACCATGGCCGAACCTGCCCCCGGCGAAATCCTGATGGCCAAAGTGAACGGCCTCGTGTGCGATTTCTGCGCCCAGTCGATCCGCAAGATCGTCGGTAAGGACGAGGCCGTGCAAAAAGTTTATGTCGATCTCTCCAAGGGCCAGGTGCGTGTGGACCTGAAGCCCGGAGAATCGCTGGACGACGCTGCCCTTGAAAAACTGATCCGCAAGGCTGGTTATTCCCTGGTGTCGGTTGACCGGAACTTCGCGAAATGACGGACACGGATGAAATCCGCCCGCCAAGTACGCTGCCGGCGTTTCTGTCGCTGTTCACGTCCACCGGCACGCTGATCTGCTGCGCCCTGCCGGCGCTGCTGGTCAGCCTTGGGGCCGGGGCCGTCATGGCGGGGCTGATCGAGGCGGTGCCGCAGCTCGTCTGGCTCGGCAAGAATAAGGCGCTGGTGTTTGGCGTGGCGGGCTTGCTGCTGCTCGTCTCGGGCGCCTGGCAGTGGCGCGCACGCAGCCTGCCCTGCCCGGCCGACAAGGCGCAGGCGGTAGCCTGCTCGCGGGCGCGGCAGGTCAGCTGGATCGTCTGGGGGCTGAGCGTTGCGCTATATGCGATCGGCTTTTTCTTCGCCTTCCTCGCAGCGTCGATCTTCTACTGACGTCTCCACCCCTTCGCCCGTCCGGCGGAGGTGAAGGCTGTCAGGCCGCTTTGAACGTCAGTGCGACACCGTTGTTGCAATAGCGCAGGCCGGTCGGCGCCGGGCCATCTTCGAAGACATGCCCCTGGTGGCCGAGGCAGCGGGCGCAGTGATACTCCGTGCGCGCGATGAAGAGTTTGCGGTCGACGCTGGTGCCGAGGCTGCCCGGAATGAAGTCCCAGAAACTCGGCCAGCCGGTGCCGCTGTCGAACTTCACGTCGGACGAGAAGAGGGCAAGGTCGCAGCCCGCGCAGTGGAAAGTCCCGGCGCGTTTCTCGTCGTTGAGCGGCGAAGTGAACGGACGCTCGGTGTCGTGCTTGCGCAGCACGGCGAAGGCGGCGGGCGCGAGGCGGGTTTTCCAGTCCTCTTCGCTGAGCGCGCGCCACTCGTCATCGGAATACTCGGACGGCGTGGAGGCGCTGGCCTTGGGCGTGCCGCCGGAACAGGCGGCGAGAAGGGCGGTGGCGCCGGAGGCGAGGAAGAGGCGGCGGGAGAAGATGGACTGGGTCATGCCAGCAATACGCACAGGCGGGCCCGGTGGTTCAACTCAACTCACCGTGATCCTCATTCCGCCGCCCGCATTATGGCTTCCATCCGCTGGATCCAGAGTATCCAAGCCTTGCGGCCCTTGTCAGTCAGGAACACGCGCGTCTGCGGCTTCTTGCCGACGAAGCGTTTTTCCTGGGTAACGTAACCCGCCTCTTCCAGCTTCTTCAGGTGGGTCGACAGGTTTCCATCCGTAGCGCCGACCTTGTCGCGCAGTTCGCCGAAGATCGCGGGACTGGCCGCCGACAGGTAGGCCATGACGCCCAGGCGGAGACGCCCGTGGATGACGTCGTCGATGTCGTTATGGTCGAAAGGGTTGTCCTCGCTCATCGCTGGGCCCTCCAGTCAGACGGTTTCAGAGGGTTCAGCGCGCATCATCAACAGGCCCGGGATGAACACCGCGGTGAAGGCCGAGCCGGCGCCGACGAGCCAGATATATTCCGTACCCGTCAGGAAGGTTGCCGCGAGCACGCCGGCGAAAGCGGCGATACCGGCGAACTTCAGAGCCGAGCTGCCGGTCATCGCGCCGGTCACGAACTGGCCGATGCCGTAAAGGCCGAGCACCATGGGCACTGACCAGTAAAAGCCCTCGATGCCTTCACCGGTGAACAAGACGCGGGCCATCAGCCCCACGAAGTAGACGAAGAGGAATATGCCGGCAGTGGACCATAGAACACTCTGGACGCGGTTGCCGGTGGACGCGCCGCCAGGCTTGCCGCGCAGGGCCGAGACGAGAAGGAACTGACCAGCGCCGCCAACAACGCCCATCGTCACCCACAGCATCCAAAGGGCAGACGGCGCAAGGCCGAAGGCGCCGGTCGCGATCAGGAAATGTCCGGCATAGGCCAGCGACACGAGCCCGCCCCACATGACTAGGAAGCGTCCGCCGAGCAGCGGCGCGTTCTGGCCGGCTTCGGCGAGGTCACGGACGTAGGCGAGATCACTCGAGAGGGTTCCGGGGGATGCCATTTGTATCTCCTGTAAAGCACTTTGAGAAACAAAGTAATTGAAAGCCGCTGATGTGTCAAGCGGGAGGCCGGTTGCGAAACGGCCCAGACTCTGAAATACAACTTCTGTTTGTAATTGGAGGAGTTGAGATGCAGGGATTGAAAAACGAGGCCGAGCTCCAGCCCTTGCCCAACGGGTTTGAACTGACCGAGCTCAATCCCGAATTCCTGCGCGAGCCGCATCCGATGCTCGACCGATTGAGGCAAGACGCGCCGCGCCACATTCACGCGCATGCGCATTTCCCGGACGCGCCCACAGGGCTGTATCTCACGCAGATCGAGGACGTGCGCGCGATCTTCGCCGATGGCAGCTACCAGCGCGATCCGCGCGCCACGCCGCCCGGCTCGCTTGCCCGCGCCTTTGCGCCCGCCGCCGTGATGCAGGACGGGCCGCACGGCAACCTGCTCTATCTCGACGGCGCGCAGCACCGTCGCGTGCGCAGCCTCGTCTCGCGGGCCTTCACGCCGAAATCGATCCTGGCGAAACGCACGGAGATCGAGGCGACTGCGGTGCGTCTGCTGGCGGAGGCGGCGCAGAAGCCCGACTTCGATTTCATCTCGGAATATGCTGCGCCTTTCCCCATCTATGTGATCGGCGACATGCTGGGTCTTCCGCGCGCCGACATGCCGCAATTCCGGCAATGGTCGGAAGACCTGATATTCGTGTTCAATCCGATGCGCTCTGCGGACGAGGACCGGCGCCAGTTGGCCGCGTTTGCGGGCCTCGATGCCTATTTCGCCGAAGCCGTTGCGCAGCGGCGGGCGCGGCCGACTGAAGACCTGTTGTCCGCAATCGTCCATGCCGAAAGCGAGGCGGAGTCCAAACTCGGCGATACCGAAATCTCGACGCTGCTGCTGCTGATCCTGCTGGCCGGCAATCTCACCACGGCGGATGTGCTGGGCAATGGCCTGCATGCGTTGCTCTGCCATCCGGAAGAATGGGCGGCGCTGGTGGCCGACCCGGATCTTGCCGTTCCGGGTACGGAAGAAATGCTGCGCCACGGACCGCCGGTGGCGATCGCGGCGCGCTATGTGCCGGAGGACCGGGAAATCCTGGGCTGCCCGGTGAAGCATGGCGCGGCGGTCGTGCTGTCGCTGCTTGCGGCCAACCGCGATCCGGCAGCGTTCGAGGATCCACACGCCTTCCGGATCCGGCGCGGCCGGCGCGATCACGTCTCGTTCGGCGGGGGCGTGCATGCCTGCCTCGGGGCGCCGCTCGCCCGTCTCGAGATCGAGGCCACGCTGCGCACCTTGGCGGCGCACTATCCCCGGACCCGGCTCGCTGCGCCGGCGGTGCGCGACCGGCCGACCATCGGCTTTGTGGGTTTCCGCGAGCTGCGCCTTTCCCTGACCTGAACCTCGTGTGTTTCCGGACCCGGGCTTTCGCCTGGATTCAGGCGTCGGCGGAGGCGTGCCTGCTTGCCAGCCCGTTCAATCCGCAGTATACTACGTAAATGTTCACTCACATTGAGCTCTCGCGTCCCGCTGTCCTGCCTAGGACAAGCCCGTCGCTGACAGGCTTTGGTATGGCTCTGCCGGAAACCCTTGTGGCTTCGTCGGAGATTGATCGTCGGCTTGGCAAATCGGCGGGCTGGCTCGAGACGGCCTGCGGCGTGGCCACCCGGCACGTTGCCCGCCCGGGCGAAACGCAAGAGAGGCTGGGCGCCGCTGCGGCCCGCGCGGCGCTTGCGGAAGCGGGCCTCAAGCTCTCAGACGTGGACCTCCTGCTGTTCGGCGCCTCGGTCGGGCGTCAGCCGATCCCGGCGACGGCGCCTCTGGTGAAACGCGAACTCGGCGGCGCGGCTTTCGGCTTTCCGGCCTATGACGTGAACGCCACCTGCCTGAGCACGCTGGTGGCACTGGATGTTGCGGGCCTGCACATTGCGGCCGGCCGCGCGCGCCACGTTCTGGTCGTGACGGCGGAAATTGCGTCCCGCGCGCTGCCCTGGCATGACGCGCCGGAGACGGCCGGCCTGTTCGGCGACGGCGCGGCGGCGTTTGTGGTAAGCGCTGTGGGCGCAGGAAAAGCGAGCGGCGCCCGGTTCGGCGGTTTCCTCATGGAAACGTTCGCAGAGGGTTATGACGCATGCACATTGGCCGCCGGCGGGACGGGCATCGACTTCCATGCTGATCGAGAAGCGTTTTCGCGCAGCGCCTATTTCCGCATGGACGGCAAGGCGCTCTACCGGATCACCGCCGCGGCCCTGCCGGGCTTCCTCGACCGCCTTCTTGAGGCCTCCGGCCTGAGGCGCAAGGACATTGACCTTGTGGTGCCGCATCAGGCGAGCCCGCATGCCCTGACGCATATCATCCGGCGCGGCGGCTTCGCCCCGGACCGTGTATTCGACCGGGTACGGACAATCGGCAACCAGGTGGCTGCGTCCATCCCCGTGGCCCTGTGCATGGCCCGCAACGAAGGCCTGATCCGGCCGGGCATGCGCGTTCTCCTGATCGGAACATCGGCCGGCGTTTCGCTTGCCGGGGCGATCCTGGAGACCTGACCCCGTGGCCGCCATAGCCATCACGGGTGCGACCGGATTTCTCGGCGGCGCGATTTGCCGCCGCTTGCTGGCGCAGGGCCAGCCAGTCGTCGCGCTGGGGCGTGACCCGGCGAAGTTAGCGGCGCTTGAAACGCTCGGTGCGCGCACGGTGCAGAATGATCTGGCCGGGGGTCCGCCCGATCAAGTGATCGAGGCAAGCGCTGTTGTCCATTGCGCAGCGCTGTCGTCGGCCTGGGGGCCTCGGGCCGCATTTCATGCCTCGAATGTCGGAGGAACAGTCTCTGCCATCAGATTCGCAAAGGCGGCGGGCGCGAAGCGTTTCGTCCATATCTCCACGCCCAGCCTCTATTTTCGATTTCGTGATCAGCCAGGCGTGACTGAGGACACACCTCTGCCGCCACCTGTGAATGCCTATGCCGCTACCAAGGGCGAGGCTGAGCGAATTGTCCGCGCAGAAGCAGGCCTAGATCCGGTGATCCTGAGGCCGCGAGGAATCTACGGTACAGGCGACACGGCCTTGTTGCCGCGCCTGTTGCGCGCCGCTCAGGCAGGACCGCTGCCGCTGATCCGCGGCGGCCGGGCAGAGACAGACCTGACGCATGTCGACGATGTCGTGAGCGCCGTCCTCGCCGCCTTGTCCGCGCCAGCCGAAATGAGACAGCGCATTTTCAATGTATCCGGCGGCGAGCCGCTACCCGTTCGTCAGATTGCAGAATCCGCAGCGCTGCAGGCCGGCTTGTCCGTCCGCTGGCGGACGATACCGGCTGGCGTCGTTTTCGCCGCCGCGCGCGCACTGGAGGCCGCTGCGTATCTTCATCCAGAACGGCCCGAGCCGCGCATAACCGCCTATGGAGCGGGGCTGTTTGCGTTCACGCAGACCCTCGATCTGGCAACGGCGCGCCAGAAGCTCGGATGGGCGCCAAGGATCGGCTTTGATGAAGGCCTCGCCCTTACGTTCGGACGCCGTCCATGATTGCCGGGCTTTCATTTCCCAACAGTGCCACGGTCCGGGTGCCCGAACAGCTGGTGCTGAGCGGCGGTCGGTGGACGCAGATTGATCTCGCCGTGCGCTATGGCCGCTTTGATCACGCGCAAGCTGGAGCCTGCCTGATCGACACGGGATACTCCGCGCGGGTCACCCGCGGCGCGCGCTCGCTTCCCTTGACCCTCTATGCAGCCATCCTGCGCCCGAAGCTCACCGCCGCCGCGTTGCCGGGCGCCGCTCCTGAAGTGAAGACGATCCTGCTCACCCATCTGCATGCGGATCATGTCTCGGCGCTGAAGGATTATCCGCAAGCGCGCCTGATCGGAGGCGCTGGCGCGCTCGATCACTTCCTGAGGGCCGGTCCGTTCGGACGGACACGGCACGGCGTTTTCCGGGAGCTGCTGCCGGATGACCTGCGCGCGCGGTTAACGCCGCTTGAGTCGCTTACATCTGTCGAGGCACCCTTCGGCCTCGGGCCGGCCCGCGACGTGTTCGGGGACGGAGAAGTGCTGGCCGTGCCCCTGCCTGGCCACATGCGCGGGCATACAGGCTATCTGTTCGCCCGGCAGACGCCGGCGATTCTCTACGCGGGAGATGCCGACTGGCTCACGCAGGCGATCCGCGAGACGCGCTCACCCGGGGCGCCCGCGCGCTGGATTCTCGATGACGCGGTTGCGGCAAGGGATACGGCAGCGCGCCTGAACGCCTTCGCGTCTGCAGGCGGCCGCATTGTCCTGTGCCACGATCCGGAACCCCTCGCATGAGCGCGGCGCTTCTGCTGACACTGTCGGCCTTTTGGCGGACCCACGCCCGGGCAGCGCGCCTGCGCACGCGAAGCGACCTGCTGCGCTGGCAGTCGCAGCGCCTCTCGCGCTTCCTGACGCGCACGGCGCCGCGTGCAGCAGCTTTCTCCCATCTCTCCGGCCATCCGCTTACGGACTTCCCGATGATGGACAAGGCGGACCTGATGGGCGCTTTCCATCGGTACAACATTGCCGGGATCACCGCGGACAGCGGCTGGAGCGCATACAAAAACGATGGCCGCATTGGCCGCTACAGCGTTGGTGCGAGCACCGGGACGAGCGGCAATCGCGGCCTCTACCTGGTCAGCGATCCGGAGCGGTATCTCTGGCTCGGCACCCTGCTCGCCAAGGCACTACCCGACATGTTATCCGCCCGGTACCGGGTCGCCGTGATGCTGCCGCGCTCCAGCCGCCTGTATGACGCCGCCAATGAATCCGGCCGGCTTGCGCTAAAGTTTTTCGATCTGACGGACGGGCTTGAAAATCAGCTCGCTTCGGTCGCTGCGTTCCGGCCCAGCGTTCTGGTCGCGCCGCCACACGCTCTCATTGCGCTGGCGCGGGCGGACCTGCCGCTGGCGCCGCGTCAGGTTTTCTCCGGCGCCGAAGTGCTCGATCCCGTCGACCGGCGGGAGATCGAGGCGCGCTTCGCGGTCACGGTGCGCGAGATCTACATGGCGACCGAAGGCCTGCTCGGCGTCGCCTGCTCACACGGTACCTTGCATCTGTGCGAAGATTGCGTCGCCTTCGAATGGGAACCGGAAGGCGAGTTAGCCTCGCCTATCATCACCGACTTCACGCGCCGGACGCAGATGATGATCCGCTACCGGATGAATGATCTTCTGCGCCTCTCTGCCGAGGCGTGCGCTTGCGGCTCGCCGCTGCAGGCCGTTTCAGAGATCGCAGGCCGCTGCGATGATACCTTCCGTCTTGCAGGCACTGACGGAAACCCCGTCCTGGTCACACCGGATGTCATCCGCAACGCCGTCGTCGGCGCGAGCCGGAGAATCACGGATTTCCGCGCCGCCCAGCTGGCGCCGTTACGCGTGTCGTTGACCCTGCCGCCGGGCCTCGACCATGAGCTTGTCGCTGCCAGAGACGCCCTTGCGGCCCTGTTCTCGCGACTTGGAGCCAGTCCGGAAATCCTCGCCGCCACCGCGCCCCTTCCGGCGCCGCAAGGCGGCAAGCTGCGCCGGGTGATCCGCGGGAAAGGCGCCGGGCCATGACATCCGGACCCTTGCTTCCCGGGTGGTATCCCTTGCTCCGCGCCCGCGATCTGCGAGGCGCGCCGGTCCTCCGCGTTCTGGCGGACACGCCGCTTCGCCTCTGGCGGGAGAAGGGCGGTATCGCCGCCGTAGCCGCCGCTTCCGCCGCCGCGCGCCCCGCACTTGAAGCAGACGGCTGGATTTTTGCGGCCGGCGATGATCCGCCTACGGACACAGGCACAGGCCCGCCCTTGCTTCCGCCGCCCTTCCGGAAAATCCTGATCGAAGGGCGCGTCCGGGCGGGCCTTGGCGATGTAGGGGAAAACATTCTCGACACGACCCATACCAGTGTCGTGCACCAGGGCTACCTGAGACGCCCCGGATCGCGCCGCCCGGTCGAAGCCAGTATCGAGTCCGGAGACGGATGGATCTCTGCCACCTATCCGCCCGGCGCAGCGCCCAGCGGCTGGGGCGCGCGCCTGCTCAGCGCCCATCGCTACACCATCCGTGACACTTTCCGCGCGCCGGCCACTGCGGACGTTTCGTATACGGACGCTGGCAAGCCTGTTTTTGCGGCACGCTTCCGTCTTGCCCCTGTTTCCGTGGATGAGACCTATGTCGCGGGGACGATTGCCGTACCGGGTAACGGGCTCGCGGCGCATGTGAAGCTCGCTGCGTTGCGCCTCTTTTTCCAGCGGATATTCGCCGAAGACCGCGCGATACTTGAGCTGATCGGCGAAAACCGGGAGGTGCATGGCCCCGCGCCTCTCGTCTTCGCCCCGCAGGATCTCCTGCGCCCGGGCATCGAAGCGATCCTCGCCGGACGCTGCCCGCAGGTGCCCCGCCCGCGTGTCGGCCTGTTGGTCTGAATCTCCATGTCCAACTTCGCGCGTACACTGAATTTCACGTCAGCCAATGAGGACGGCGCGACCGAGCTCGCCGCACTCGCGCTCAAACCGGCGGACCACGTACTTTGCCTCACGGCGAGCGGCGCGCGTCCGCTCGACTTGCTCCTGGGCGCACCCGTCCGTGTCACGTCGATCGACATCAATCCTGCCCAGAATGAACTTCTCCGCCTCAAGATCGCAGCCTATCAGGCGCTCGGCGACGAAGCGCTGCATGCCTATCTTGGAATCGCTGCAACGCCTCACCGGCTGGACCTTCACCGGAAGGTCGAGAGCTTCCTGCCGCCGGCTTCGCGCGACTTCTGGAGCGCGCGCCGCGGCGTCCTCGCGTCCGGCGTGTGGCATTCCGGCCGATGGGAACGGGTGCTGCGCCTCGGCGCCGCCGGGACCGGTCTCATCCGTGGGCGGTCGATTGATATGCTGCTTGAAGCGCCCACGCTTGCAGAGCAGGCAGACATCTGGCGCACCCGGTTTGATGACGCGGTCTGGCACGGCGCGGTGCGCCTCCTGTCCCAGCGCTGGTTCTGGACACAGGTCGTGGGTGAGCCGGGCGGTGCCTTCCTGCCCTCACCGGCAAAAAGCGCAGCGCGCCTGACCGGTCTTTTCCGCCGCGCCTCGGAGAACATCTTCTTCCGCGAGTCGGATTTTGCAGCGCTGCTCCTGAAGGGACGCCATACGCCGCAGACCGCCCTTCCCCTGCACATGCGGCCGGAGAATTTCGGTTTGATCCGTGAACGGCTGGAGCGGATCCATATCGCCGAGGAAGGTCTTGCCACCCTTGGCGCTTCTGGGCATGGCCCCTTCGATGCGTTCTCCCTGTCGGATTTCGGCTCCTACTGCAGCCAGACCGACTATGACGCGTGTTGGCGCGGCATCCTTGCCGCCGCCCGCCCCGGCGCGCGCTATTGCGAGCGCGTGTTCATGAACCCGGTAGAGCCCGGCCCGGCGCTCGCCCCGCAGATCGGAAAGGACCTTTCCCGCAGCGCCGCCCTGAGCATTTGCGACAAGGCGATCATCTACGACGTCCGGTGCGGCACGGCCGCGCCCGCAGGCTGAGGAGAAATGGTGACCCCGATGCGATTCGAACGCACGACCTACAGATTAGGAATCTGTCGCTCTATCCTGCTGAGCTACGGGATCGCCGGCTCTTCCCATACGGGAAAACCGTGAGCATTTGAAGGCCGCCGCGCCTCACGCGTGTTCGAGGGCTTGGCTGAGGTCAGCGACCAGGTCTTCCGGCGCTTCGATGCCGACCGAGAAACGCACGAGGCCGTCGGTGAAACCGATGCGGGCGCGTACATCTGCGGGAACGGCCGAATGCGTGGTCGAACCCGGATGGCACATCAGGCTTTCGGTGCCGCCGAGGCTGACCGCCAGTTTGATGAGACGCAGATTGTCGAGCAACTTGAACGCCGCCTCCTTGCCGCCCTTCACGTCAAACGAGAAGGTCGCCCCGGCCCCGAGGCATTGCTCGTCGAACACCTTCTTCTGCGGGTCGCCTTCCTTGAGGAACTCCGGGTACATCACCTTGGTGATCTTCGGATGCGTGTTCAGGAACTCGGCGCAGACCTTGGCGTTGCGGAAGGCGCGCTCCATGCGCAGCTGCACGGTCTCCAGCGAGCGAGTCAGCAGCCAGCAGGAGTGCGCGTCCAGCATGGTGCCCAGATAGTTCCGCATACGGCGGATCTTGGTCATCATCTCCTCATTGCCGACGATGCCGCCGGCGATCAGGTCCGAATGCCCACCCACGTATTTGGTCAGCGAATAGAGCGCGAGATCGGCGCCGTGCTTCAGCGGTTGGTGACCGATCGGGCCCATCATCGTGTTGTCGCACATCAGGATCGGCCGGCGGCCCGTTTCCTTCTCCATCACGTCGCAGACGCGGGCGCAGGCGGCGATGTCCACGAGCGCATTCGTCGGGTTGGCCGGCGACTCGGTGAAGATCACCGAGATCGGTCCAAACCGTTTCACGGTGGCGCGGGCCGCCGCCAGAATCTCATCCTCGGTGGACCAGGCATCGAACTCGGCCGAGCGCACGCCCCAGCCCGGCAGGAACGTCCGGATGAAAACTTCGGACGCGCCATAGAGCGGGCTGGAATGCAGCACAGCGGTACCTGGCTCGGCGCAGGCAAACAGCGCGGTGGTGATCGCGGACATGCCGGACGAGAAAGCGAGCGCCGCTTCGCCGTCATCGTACAGGGTCAACCGGTCTTCCAGCACTTCCATGTTGGGGTTGTTGAAGCGCGTATAGATGAGGTCCGCATCTTCCGGGTCGCCTTCCTCGTGACGCCCGGCGAGGCGGCGGAACAGGGCTTCCCCATCGCGGGCCGACTTGAAGGCAAAGGTGGACGTCATGAAGATCGGCGGCTTGATCGAGCCTTCCGACATGAAGGGGTCGTAGCCGAACCCCATCATCAGGGATTCAGGGCTCAGCGTATGGCCGCCGATTTCGCGCTTGCGATAGGATTTCTTGGGTTTTGACATGGGGTCCCTCCCGGGAGTTATCGTTGGGGAAGCCTTAAAGGGCGCCGCCGCCCTCTGGCAAGGCTGGAGGATACTCCGCTAGCAGGCCGGAAGGTGGGCAGGTGATACAGGCGTGTGGACCGGCTGGGGCTGGGCATGCGCGTGGGGCGAAGACCTGCGATCGCCGGACTGTTGATCGGTCTGGCCGCCTGCAGCGCCGCAGAAGACCCGCTGGATGAACTCGCCGTGGGCGAACGTGGCCGCGTGGTGCGCGTTCTGGACGGCGGCGCACGGGTGCGTGTCTATCCGGATACGGCCACCGCGAACGCGCTGCTGCTCGCGCTGGAGGCAGCAGCCCATGCAGACGGACGCGGCCTCTGGGACGACGGCGTATGGCCCATCCACAATGCGGCCCAACTGCGGCCGGAGGCCGAACGGTTCCAGATCGTCGAAGGTGTAGCGGGCGCCATGCAGGGATCCGAGGAGCGCTTTGCGGTCTGTGAAATGGCGTTGCAGGGATCAGCGCTTATCCTGGAAATCGGAAAGTCCGCAGCTGAACTTTGCCAGCTGCCGGAAGGCACACGCATACGGGCCAGCGGCTTCCTGCGCGACGGACGCCTCGAAGTCAGCCATCCGCTCAATCTCGAAAAGCTCGATTGAGGCTTACGCCTCGGGGATCAGCCCGGCTTTCATCGGGTCGCCGACGATCCGCTCGAGCGCCTTGCGCAACTTGCCGAGTGCCTGGTGCTCGATCTGGCGCACGCGCTCCTTGGAAACGCCGAGTTCTTCACCGAGCGCTTCCAGTGTCATCGACTCTTCGGCAAGCCGCCGCTTCGAGATGATGTGCATCTCGCGCGGGTTCAGCGTCTTCAGCGCCTCGGCAATCCACTTCCGCCGCTTGGCGGTGTCGTGCTCCACCATCACCAGCTGCTCGGGAATGGCTGCCTCGTCGGCGATCATGTCCTGCCACTCGCCGTCACCATCTATGGACAGCGGCGCATTCAGCGAGCGGTCGGACCCGGACAGGCGGGAGGCCATCGTCTCGACATCGCGCACCGGCACGCCGAGATGGTTGGCCACCCATTCGCGGTTCTCGACGCTCATAATGCCGTCACCGGTATCGGCGATGCGGGCCCGCAGGCGGCGCAGATTGAAGAACAGGGATTTCTGCGCCGAAGTTGTGCCCGTGCGCACGATCGACCAGTTGCGCAGCACATAATCCTGGATCGAGGACCGGATCCACCAGCTGGCATAGGTCGAGAACCGCACTTCGCGTTCCGGCTCAAACCGGGCAGCGGCCTGCATCAGGCCGACATTGCCCTCGGACACGAGATCCGCCATCGGCAGCCCGTAGTGGCGGAACTTCGAGGCCATCGCGATGACGAGGCGCATATAGGCCGTCGTCAGCTCATGCAACGCGACTTCGTCATTCTGCTCGCGCCAGCGGCGGGCGAGGCTCGCTTCATGGGCCGGCTCGAGCAGCGCGACCTTCATCGCGGTGCGGACAAACTGGCGGTCGGAACTGTTGTTCGTGTCGTAAGCGCTGGCCATCTAGTGCTCCCGGCAGAGACAACCTGTGTCTCTCTCTGGCCTTGTCTACGCAGGCCAGTGGTCACTGGATGCCGCCCGCCTTGATTTTTTCTCTGGCCGCTCTAGCCGGGCGCCCGACCTGATCTGCCTTGACGTCCAAGGCCTCAGCGGACTAATTCAGGGCCCGGAACACAAGCGGAACGAACCGCCTGCCATGATTAATCCCGCGCCCCTCGATCCCCTGCCCCGCCGGTCGGCCGAAATCTGCCGCGGCACCCTGCGCCTGATGAGCCAGCTCGGGTATTACGGGCTCACCGAAATGACGCTCGCCAACCATCGGCGCGCCGACATTACGGCGATTGGTCCGTCCGGGGACATCTGGATGATCGAGATCAAGTCCAGCATCCAGGATTTCAAATCCGACACGAAATGGCGCGAGTACATGGATTTCTGCGACCGGCTGAGCTTCGCGGTCGGCGATGATTTTCCGCAGGAACTGATCCCGCCGGAAGCCGGGTTGATTGTGGCGGATGCCTTTTATGGAGCGGTCATCCGCGAAGCGCCCGAGACCCGTCTGGCGCCGGCCCGCCGCAAGGCCGTGACGCTTCGTTTCGCAAGGCTCGGCGCCGCGCGGCTGACGGGTGCGGCGGATGCGGGCTGGACGCCGGGCGATGACGGGCTTACCTCGCCCATCACATGAGCCTTGCCTATCCCATTGCCCGAAGCCTCGAGGAGGCGACCCAGCCCGGCGTGAAAACGGCCCGGTCGCTGAGCGAAGCCGTGAGCCTTGCGCCCGGCTACCGGGTCGAGCGGCTGGAGACTGGTTGGCTCCACCTGCCGGAAGCCGAAGCGATAGCCATGCTCGCCGCACAAGGCGCTGACGGCCCAGCCGGACACCTGCAACGCTACGAGGATACGTCCGGCCATGTCGTGATCGCCGTCAGCTGGTGGCTGATTGTCGATCCGAAATCTCCGCCGAAGCCCAGGCCCGCGCCCCCGCCACCGCCTGAAGCCGCCTCGCCCTCCGCAGAGTCCGACCACACGGACGACCTCTATTTCCGGCGCGGCCGCACCAAGACCAAGCGTCGCAAGGCGTCCGACCCCAACCAGCTCGACCTGTTCAAGACTCCGAAGGGAGCCTAGGCGGCTCACTTGCCTTCCGGTACCGGCCGGGGCTCGTCCCTGTCCAGCGGCGGAATGCCCGGGAGAAGGCGGACGGTTCTGAAAAACCGGTCAGATAGGCCGCCTCATTCACCGAGACCTTCCGGCTGTCCAGGTAGTCGATCGCCATGCGCCGGCGCAGGTCATCCAGGATGAGTTCGAACGATTCGCCGTCCTGCTTCAGCCGGCGGTGCAGGGTTGAGCGGCTGTAGCCGAGGCGCCGCGCAACGCTCTCCATGGTGGCCTCGCCGGTATGCAGGACGGGAATCAGCGCCGCTTCGATCTGTCCACGGATGGTTTTCGATTCGGCGAGCGATTTCATCAGTTCATCGGCATGCGCATTGAACACGCCAAACACGTAGCGATCCTCACTGCCGGTCGGCTCGTCCAGCCAGCGTTCGCGGATCCGGAGCGCGTTCCAGGCAGCCCCGAACACCAGCGGCATGTCGAAGAATTCGCGATAGGCCGCGACATGAGCCGGCTCGGCGTGCGTCATGTGGACTTCAAGCACATACGCTTCCCGGTCGGGAAATGCGCGCTGACGGTCATGGATGAACCGGACCCAGGTCGACTCCGTCAATTCCGGAAAGGCGTTCGGATTGCGCCGCCGGTCCTCAATCCAGACACCATCGGCGCGCCTCACGATCGCGAACCGGGCGCCCGCTTCGTGCCCGTCGACCTCGATGACAAGGCGGGCATAGCGGTTTGTCTGCTCGAACGCTTCTCCCATGGTTCTGGCCGCGTGGGCGATCAGGCCGACAATGGAGAGTTCAGCGAAGGGCGCAGCCGCACCGAAATGCAGCGCCAGGGCGGGTTCGCGGCAGGCTGCCTTGGCTTCCGCCATCAGCGCCTTGAAGCGCTCGAACGGCACGCGCGCGTCGGGCGTCTCCATAAGGCGCGGATCGATCTGCGCCGCCGTCAGCAACTGCTGTGTATCAGCTCCGCGCTTCACCGCGAGCGCCAGCAGTGAGCGGACATAGCCTGCGGAGACGGTTGGGTCTTGCATCTTGCCGATCTGCGATTGGCGCCAAGTGTCAGGAAACTGAGACGCTGGATCATACCGGAGCGACCGGGCCTTTCCTAGTCTCATTGGTTCGTCGTTCCTCCTGCCGGATTCATCATGACCAGCCTTTCAGCCGATTCCCCGATGCGCGCCCCTGCCGCGAGCCGCCTGCTTTCGCAGGCTGGCGCCTTCTGGTTCGTCGCGGCCTTTGCGGGACAAATCCTGTTCGCCGTCTACGTATTCTTCAACTACGGCCTCAGCGCCTTGCAGGGCAAAACGGCCAGCTGGAACGAGACCCTTTTCAACGGACTGATCAGCGGCGACCGGCTCGGCAATGCGCTGCTGGCGGCGCACCTATTGCTCGCCTTCATCATCACGCTATCCGGCCCGCTCCAGCTCATCCCGGCGATCCGCAACAGGGCACGGACATTTCATCGCTGGAATGGGCGCGCGTACATCCTGATTGCTCTGGTGATCAGCGCGGGCGCCATTCTGTTACAGGCCCTCCGCCCGGCATTTGGCGGCCTGACAAACCAGATCCTGCAAGCGATCAATGGCGTCGTCATTTTCGCCTGCGCGCTGCTCGCCTGGCAGGCTGCCCGCGGCCGCCGCTTTGCCGCCCACCGGCGCTGGGCCACGCGGCTTTTCCTTGCCGCCAGCGGCGTCTGGTTCCTGCGGGTAATGATGATGGCCTGGGCCATTCCAACCGGCGGCGCCGGGCTCGGCGAAGAACTCGACGGTCCTGCCGGCCGGGCCGCAATGCTCGGCCAGACCCTCATCCCGCTGGGCGTGTATCAGCTCTACCTGTGGGCCGAGGAAAGCCGGTCGGTACTGGCGAAGTATGCGACAGCCGCACTCGTCAGCCTGCTGACATTGGCCATGCTCGGCGGAATTCTCGGCGCCACGCTGGTGATGTGGTTGCCCCGGATACTGGGCTGACCCTAGAGCCGCGCCTTCATCGCTTCGGCGACGGCTTCCGCCGTGATGCCGAAATGCTTGTAGAGCTGCTGGTAGGGCGCACTGGCGCCGAAGCCTTCCATGCCGACAAAGCCGCCGTCATGCCCGATCCAGCGATCCCAGCCGAAGCGCACGCCTGCTTCCACCGCCACGCGCGGCAGGCCCTTACCGAGCGTCTCCGCCTGGTACGCCGCGTCCTGCTGACCAAACAGTTCCATCGACGGCATCGAGACGACACGCACAGCGACTCCGTCTGCTGCAAGCATGGCCTGCGCCTTGAGCGCGATCTCCACTTCCGAGCCCGTCGCGATCAACACGCCGCGTTCCTTGCCCTTGGCGGGCGACAGGACATAGGCGCCCTTGGCTGACAGGTTTTCGTCCGTATGCGTCTTCCTGGCGGGCGCCACGTTCTGGCGGGTCAGCGCCATCGTCGAGGGACCATCCTGACGCGTCAGGGCGAGTTCCCAGCATTCCGCGGTCTCAACCCCGTCTGCCGGACGGAAGACCAGCATCTCCGGCATCGCGCGCAAGGATGCAATCTGCTCCACCGGCTGGTGCGTCGGTCCATCTTCGCCGAGACCGATGGAATCATGCGTCATCACATGGACCACGCGAAGGCCCATCAGCGCGCCAATCCGGATCGCGGCGCGGCTATAGTCTGCAAACACGAGGAACGTGCCCGAATAGGGGATGATGCCGCCATGCAGCGCCATGCCGTTCATCGCCGCCGCCATGGCATGCTCACGCACGCCATAGTGGATGTAGCGCCCGTCCCAGCTCTTCGGCGTCATCGGGCTGGTCGCGCCCGTCTTGGTATTGTTCGAGCCCGTGAGGTCTGCCGAGCCGCCGACCATTTCGGGCACGAGATGCGTGATCACTTCCAGCGCCTCACCGCTCCATACGCGCGTCGCCTTGGAGGCGCCGCCTTCAGCGACAGCTTTCTTGTGCTTGAGGATCGCCTTGCCGAGATTCTTTGGAAGCCGGCCGGCGATGGCGGCATTGAACTCGCCCTTCTTCGGGCTCGCCGCGAGGCGCTTCTTCCAGTCTGCATGCTCTTCGCGCGAGCGCTCACCCGCCTTCGCCCAGGCGGCTTCAATGGCTTCCGGAATCTCGAAAGGTTCGTGCGGCCAGTTGAGGGATTTCCGGATACCGGCGATCTCCTCGGCCCCATAAGGTCCGCCATGCGCCTTGCCGGTGCCCGCCAGTTTCGGCGCGCCGAATCCAATAATCGTCTTCACCGCGAGGAAGACCGGCTTCTTCTGCTTCGTCGCCCACTTCAGCGCTTCGGTCACATCCTTCTCGTCATGCCCATCGACGCGGCGGCTGATCCAGCCGGACGCTTCGACGCGCGCGCACTGGTCGGTCCCGTCGGACAGGTCCGTCCCGCCATCAATGGTGACGGAATTGTCGTCAAACAGAACAATCAGCTTGTTCAGCTTCAGATGCCCGGCGAGCGTGATCGCTTCCTGGCTGATGCCCTCCATGAGGCAGCCATCGCCGGCGACCACCCAGGTGCGGTGATCCACAAGCTCGTTGCCGAAGCGCGCATTCAGGTGGCGCTCGGCGATCGCCATGCCGACCGCCGTCGCGATGCCCTGCCCCAGCGGGCCCGTCGTCGTCTCGACACCTGCCGTGATGAAGTTCTCCGGATGCCCCGGCGTCTTGGCGCCCAGCTGGCGGAAATTGCGGATATCGTCGCGGCTCACCGAGGCATAGCCGGTCAGGTGGAGCAGCGAATAGATCAGCATCGAGCCATGGCCCGCCGACAGGACGAACCGGTCCCGGTCGGGCCAGGCGGGGTCGCGCGGATCATATTTCAGGAATTTCCGGAACAGCACCGTAGCCGCATCCGCCATGCCCAAGGGCAAGCCGACATGGCCCGATTTAGCCGCTTCCACGGCGTCCATGGACAAGGCCCGAATGGCATTCGCCATGTCGCGATTTGTGACAGCCATTCTGCTGATCTCCCGGTGTTTTCGCGATTCGTGCTAGGCCAGACTTGTCCCGAACCGTCAAGGCGCTTGGCGGGCGCAGTCATTCCAGTTAGTCCAGAAACGTCATGACCGACCTCGACCCGGCCGCCCTGCGTCTCGAAACCGCCCTCAAGCGCCTGGAGCTGGCGCTGGAGGCTCACCTTTTGCGCACCGGCAATCCAACCGCACTGCGCGCCGAGATCGCGGCGCTGGTCACCGACCGGTCGAGCCTCGCCGAAGCCCTCGACCAGTCCTTAGCGCGCGAGCAGGAACTCCAGGCACTCGCCGATGAGGCGAGTCTCGCCCTCGGATCTGCCATCGAAGAAGTCCGCGCCGCGCTCGGCAAGGAGGACTGACGCTTGGCCAAGGCAGACATCACGCTCCGGGGCCGCAGCTTCTCCATCGCCTGCGCGCCGGGGCAGGAAATGCGCGTTCAGCGCCTCGCCGAGCAACTGGATGCCCGCGTCGGCCAGATCGCTGATGCCGTCGGCGATATCGGCGATGAACGCCTGCTGCTGATAACCGCGCTGGCCCTCCTCGATGAACTCGACAGCGCCAAGCGCGGCGTATCCGCCCGGCCGGATACCGAGGCGCGCGCGGTGGAGCTGCTGCTGACTATGGCCAGCCGGGTTGAAGCCCTCGTGGCCCGGCTCGAAAATGAACGCTGACACCGCCGCGACCGGATGCAGCAGCGCGGGATGGACGGCCCCGGTCTATGGTCCCGCCTGAAACTCCACGAAAAGGCTAAAGCCCCATGCAAAGCGCCCTGACCATCGGCTTCTACATCCTCCTCGCCGCGATCGTCGTCGTGCTGCTGGTCGGCATCGCGAATCTCGCGCGCCGCGACGAGAAGCAGGCTAGCCGTTCAAACCAGCTGATGCGCCTGCGCGTCATCCTCCAGGCCGCTGCCATTGCTTTCCTCGTCCTGCTGGGCGTGGTGGCCGGCGCCATCAAGTTCGGCGGTTAAGCAAGGGAGCGCCCGCATGGTCAGGCTCGACAAGATCTACACGCGTACCGGCGACACGGGCGAAACCCGCCTGTCGACCGGCGAAGTGGTGCCCAAATGGCATCCGCGCGTGGCGGCCTACGGCACCGTTGACGAGCTGAATGCCGCCCTTGGTGTGGCCGCCCTTGAGGCCAAAGGCGACATGCTCGTTGCCATCCGCCGCATCCAGAACGACCTGTTTGATCTCGGCGCTGACCTTGCGACACCCGACCGGGGCCGCGTCCTCGAATGGACACCGCTGCGCATCATCGAATCGCAGGTCACACGCCTCGAGACCGAGATCGACGCCATGAATGCCGTGATCCCGCCGCTCGACAGTTTCATCCTGCCCGGCGGATCGGCCCTATCGGCCTACCTACACGTCGCCCGGACCCTGTGCCGGCGCGCTGAACGCCAGATCGCCGAACTCTCTGCCCTGCCGGGGGAGCCGGTGAACGCGGTCGCCCTCGCTTTCATCAACCGGCTTTCGGACTGGTTGTTCGTCGCCGGGCGCGCGGCGAACAAGGACGGGGCCGATGACGTGAAATGGGTCCCCGGCGCAAACCGCTGATCGAGTTCGCTATTTCCTTCTTTACCGTTCGGGCCATATGCTTGGTCAATGCGCGGGCTGAAGATCCAGATTGTCGTCGTCGGAGGCGGTGCCGGCGGGCTGCAACTCGCGGCCCGGCTGGGCGCGCGCTATGGCCGCGAGAAGTTCGACATCATCCTGCTTGAGCGCAACCGGACCCATATCTGGAAGCCGCTGCTCCACGAAGTCGCCGCCGGCTCGCTCGACGCCAACCTCGACGAGGTCGGTTACGGCGCCCACGCCCACCGCTGGGGCTATCGCTATTTCCAGGGCGCCCTGAAGGGCATCGACCGCGCCAACCGCCAGGTCATCGTCTCGCCCCTCCTGGACGTGGATGGCTCGGAGCTGATGGGCGAGCACCGCATCCGCTATGACTATCTCGTCCTCGCCCTCGGTTCCGTGTCGAACGATTTCGGTGTCGAAGGCGTCAAGGACAACTGCCTGTCGCTGGAAAGCCGCCGCGATGCTGACTCGTTTCGCCAGCGCCTCCTGAACCAATGCCTGCGCTGCTCGCGCCGCCTCAGCCTCGATCCGCAGGCGGACGAATATGTCCGCGTCGCCATCGTCGGCGGCGGTGCAACCGGTGTGGAGCTTGCCGCAGAACTCTACAATTCGGCCTCGGCCCTGCGCTATTACGGCCTCGAAGTGTTCGACGAGAAACGCCTCAAGGTCTGCCTGCTCGAAGCCGGCCCGCGCATCCTGCCGGCCCTTCCAGAGAAACTGGCAGAAGCCGCCCACGGCGAACTCGAAGCGCTCGGCGTCGAAGTCGTCACCGGCGCGCAGGTCTCACGCGTCACGCCCGAAGCCATCGAAACCAAGGACGGCAAGGTATTCCCGGCAGATCTCAAGGTCTGGGCGGCCGGCGTCAAGGCGCCGGACTTCCTCAAGGACATTGCCGGTCTCGAAACCAACCGTTCCAATCAGCTGCTCGTGAAAGACACGCTGCAAACGACGCGCGACGACCGCATCTTCGCCATCGGGGACTGCGCCTCCTACACGCCGCCCGGCGCAGACCGACCGGTGCCGCCCCGCGCCCAGAGCGCGCACCAGATGGCGGGCACAGCCTACAACAACATCCGCGCCCTGATCGAACAGAAGCCGCTCAAGGCTTTCACCTACGAGGACAAGGGCTCGCTGATCTCGATGAGCCGCTATGCGACCGTCGGCACGCTGATGGGCAACCTCGTTGGCGGACGCATGGCGATTGAAGGCCGTCTCGCCCGCTTCGTTTACATCTCGCTCTACCGCATGCACCTGATGGCGATCCACGGATCAATCCGAGGTCTCGGCATGATCCTGATGGGCCATGTCAACCAGGTCGTGCGGCCGAAACTAAAACTGCACTAGCGCTTCGCGTTCCGGACTTCCGCCATCAGCGCGAACAGCTCGATCACCGGCGTCACCTTCCCGTCGCCGCGATACTCCCGGTAGAGACTGTCCACATTCACCGCGATCCGCTCCGCATCGCCCCAGCTCGAAAACTCCCCGAGCGCGATATCCAGCGCGGCTTCGCGCACCGGCAAGCCTGCATCGAAACGCTTGCGGGCTTCCCGGTCGATGTAAGCGAGGTAATCCGCCACGCGGCGCACCCCCGCCTTGTCCGTGATCGGACCATGGCCCGGCACGATAACGTCCACATCCATCCGGGTGATCGTCTCGCAGGCCCGGATCCAGTTCGCGACCGGCCCCGCCCACATCAGCGGCGTGCCGTCGATGAACAGGATGTCGCCTGTGAACACCGCCCGGTCCCCCGGCACATGCACCAGCACATCGCCGCCGGTATGCGCAGGTCCCACTTCGATCAGCCGCACCGCCTTGTCGCCGACCTTCATGTCCATCGCGCCGGAGAAAGTCTTCGTCGGTGTCCGCTCTTCGACATTGTCGAAATCAAACGGCGCGAACACATCCGCGAAGTATGCCCCCGCCGGGCCGAGCTTCGCCCCCGCCGCCTTGAACATGGCGAGCGTTGCCGGCGGCACCTCGGCCATTTCCCGCGCGCTCGCCTCGCTGGCAATGATCTCCGCCTGCGGACAACATCCATTGCCGTGGCAATGGTCGCCGTTCGCATGCGTGTTGACGATGGTGCCGATCTTGCCCGCGCCGATCCCGGTCGCGTCCTCCATCGCCGTCAGCATGTCGCGCGTCAGCGCCATGTCGAACAGCGTATCGACCAGCAGCGATGCCCCCCCGTCACGGATCAGCCCCGCATTCGACCAACCCCAACCGCCATCCGGCTGCAGCCAGGCATAGAGCCCGTTGCCGATATCCTTGAGGCCCTTGGTATACTCCCAGCGCTGCGTCATGGCCCACTCCTCCCGTTTTCCGGCATCAAGTCAGGGAACGCGGGCGCGCGCAAGCGCCTCAGAAACGGTCGAGCAGCCGCCTCAGATACTCGCGCTCTTCCTCGTCCTCCGCCTCGTTGTAGCGGCGGCGAAGTTCATCGAGGATATCCTTGGCGCGCTGGCGCTCGGACTCTTCGGGAATGTTCACGCCCTCGCCGTCATTCCCCGCGCCCATCAGCGAGCGGCCCATCGGGTCCTCTCCGCCGGATTGCTCTCCGAGCCTCTCGGCCTGCAGGCTGTCGAGCGCGCTCGCCATGCCGCGCGCCACCTCTGACATCAGCTGCGTGGCCCGCTCCTGTTCGAGAATTGCTCGGCCGTCATTTCCATTCTGCAGCGCCTGTTCGGCCCGGCGCTGCGCGTCGCGGATCGCCGACATCGCATCGGGGTCAACTTGCGCGCCCGTGCCGCCTTCGCCATTGCCAGCGCCTTCACCGCTGCGGCGTGCAAACTCTTCGACCAGCCGGCCAAGCTCCGCCTGGCGCTCGGCAAGCGTGCCGCGGCCCTGCTGACCGCCGCCCTGATCGCCTTCCTGAGGTTCGCCCTCCTGGCCGGCGCCGGTGCCGCTTTCACCTTCCTGCTCGCCGCGGCCCATGCCGCTGCCTTCCTGCTGCCCGCCGCCGCCTTCATCCGCGCCCTCACCTTCCGGCGAGCCAAACGGCGGCGGCGTGCCGCCCTGCCCGGACGGTTGCTCCCCGCGCTGCTGGGCCAGCGTATCGTCGTTCAACTGGCGCTGCTCGCGCAGCAGTTCCGACAGGCGCCGCATCGCATCGGTCAGCTCCTGCTCCTCGGGTGGCAATTCACTTTCTTCGCCTTCAGCCTGCTCGCCGGGCATACCCTGTCCCTGCTGACCTTCGCCGCCCCGCTGGAACTCGAGGTTCTCGAGCATGTTCGTGATATCGGAGAGAAGCTGCCGCGCCTGATCGCTGGCGCCGGTCTCGGTCAGATCCTGCAGCGCGTTCAGCATGTCCTCGAAGTCCTGCCCGCCAAGCCCTTCGCCGCCCGCCTGCGCCTGGCTGTCTTCGCTGGATTCCGGCGCGTCCAGCCCGTTGGCGATGGCCTCCGCCATCTTCGCGGCCATGTACTCGTTCGCAGCGTCGCGGAACGCTTCCATCAGCCTGCGGATTTCTTCTTCGGAAGCCCCGTCGCGCAACGCCCGCTCCAGCGCAGCCCGCGCCGCCTCTAGCCTCCGCGCCGCATCCGCCGCGCTGCCATATTCCAGCTTCAGCGCAATCGCCCAGAGCAACGGGTCGACAGCTTCCGCCTCGGCTTTCGAACCGGCGGCGACTAGCGTGCTCTCCGCCATCTGCAGACCCATGAACACGCCAAGGTCGTCGATGAACTGCTCGCCCTTGTAGGTGATCGATTCCAGCATCAGCACGCCTTGGCGAATGCCCTCCGGTGCCGCGCCCAGCCGTCCTGTCGCGGCGGTATTAATCGATCCGTCGCGCAGCGCGGAGTCATTCTTTCCTTCAGGCGCATAGTCGCGCGGCTCGCGCAGAACCGTCACGCGAGCCTCCTGCGTGGCCCGCGCCAGCGGATCAAGGAACAGCTTCTCGGGAAGTATGTAAGGCACGCTTTCGCTGCGCCCCTCCTGCCCCGCGCCGTCCAGCGCAACGAGCTGCAGGTCCACGGCCAGTCCCGCCCAGGGATGGCGCGTCAGGTCCAGCTCGACCGTCGCGTTCGCTTCCTTGGCGCCCGCCGCGCCCGGCATCGGCACGGGCACGCGCTCTTCGGCGTCCGGCGCCGCCGGATGCGGCTCGCGCAACCGGATCGCAAGGTCGATCCCGGCGATCCCGTAATCATCTTGCGCCTTCCAGGCAAACTTCACGCGGTCCTGCGCGCCCGGCTCCGGCAATCCGACAAACTCGATCGCGGGGATCGCATCCGGCAGCACCTTGAAACCATAGCGCGCCCGCTCACCCCACCAGCGCACGCTGATGCGCGTGTCGCCCGTGATGGTCGCTTTGGCCTCCCACGCGCCGTCGGGCGTCGCGACAAACTTCGCGTCCTTGTCACGCGCGCCTTTCATCACGAGGCGCGGCGCGGAGGCCGCCTCGGTGCGCAGGGTCACTTCCGAACCCTTCGGTACACGGACATCCTCGCTGCCGGGTTTCAGGAAAATCGGCGGCCGCCCCGTATGCTCCGGCGGCGTGACCCAGGCCTCTACGATCATCTTGTCGGCGCCGACCAGCGCTCCGTAATCCGGAAACAGCGCCCGCATCACCCGGCCCGGGCCATCGCCGCCTGCCAGCACCGCGAACACGATCACGGCGGCCGGCAGAACGGCGCGCAGCATGTAGGGGTCAAGCGCCTTCCACTCTGCCCCGAACCGCGGAAGCCGCAAGTTCTGCAGCTCGGCCAGCAGCCTTGCCCGGTGCGCCTGCCAGAGACCGGACGCCGCCGCGGATGGGTGCGCGGGCCGGTCCTTCAGCGATGTCAGGGGCCGCAACTCCGATGGCGCCTCCAGCAGCCGCGCCGCTTCGGACTCGTCCGGCCGCTCGTAAGTCTGCAGCCCGCGCCAGGTCAGCAAACTGCCCGCGATCAGCAGTACGGGCGTGATCAGCGCCGCCGAAATCTTGTCGAGCCGGTCGAACCCGCCGGACAGCGCCGCGGCCAAGAACAGCATGAGCAGAACGAAGACCGGCCAGAAAGCACGCGCCAGCGCCAGCAGCGTGAGGCGGCGCTGCGTCGCGGCAACCTTGGCCGCGATCTGTGTCAGGCCACCGTCGTAAGCCACTCCGGCACTTTCTCCAGTCCAACCGATTCCTCGAAACTGGGCCGCCTGCGGACGATCTCGAACCGGTCGCCGTCGACCAGCACTTCCGGCACCAGCGGGCGCGCATTGTAGCCGGACGACAGGACGGCGCCGTACGCCCCCGCCGACATGAAAGCCAGCCGGTCGCCCGCGTTCACTTCCGGCAACACGCGGCCGGACGCAAACTTGTCGGTCGACTCGCAGATGGGCCCCACCACATCATAGGTTTTCTGCGCATGCCCGGCGTTCGGCTCGGCCAGCGGGACAATATCATGGTGCGCGCCGTACAAGGCCGGGCGGATCAGGTCATTCATGCCGGCGTCGAGGATCAGGAAGGTCCGGTCCGGCGCCTCCTTCTCGTACAGCGCCGTCGTCAGCAGCACGCCGGCATTACCCGCAATCACGCGGCCCGGCTCGAGGATCACGTCAAAGCCGTGCCCGGCCGTCACGTCCGAAATCATGACCGCATAGGCGGACGGCGGCGCTGGCGCGTCACCCTCTTTGTACGGAATACCCAGCCCGCCGCCGACATCGATGCGGCGAATGTCATGGCCCTGCCCGCGCAGGCGGAGTGCGAGGGCGACCACCTTTTCGAAGGCCGCCCGCATCGGCGCGAGATCGCCGATCTGGCTGCCGATATGCACGTCCACGCCGACAGCCTTGATGCCGGGCAGGTTCGCCGCCTCGGCATACAGCGCCTCGGCCTCGTCCCAGGGCACGCCGAACTTGTCGCCGGACTTGCCGGTGGAAATATTCGGATGGCCGCCGGCCGCCACATCGGGGTTCACGCGCAGCGCAATCGGCGCTGTCTTGCCCAGCTGTGCGGCAACTGCCGACAGCAGGCGCAGTTCGCCCGCGCTCTCCACATTGAACTGATGGATACCCTGCTCCAGAGCCAGCGCCATTTCTGCCGCCGTCTTGCCAACCCCCGAGAACACGATCCGCGAGGCCGGAATGCCGGCCTTCCGCGCCCGTAGCAATTCGCCGCCGCTGACCACATCCGCGCCGCAGCCCTGCCTCGCCAGCGTGGCGAGCACGGCGAGATTGCCATTGGCCTTCACCGAATAGGCAATCAGCACGCTCTGCCCACGGAAGGCCTCCGCGATCACCTGCGCATGGCGCACAAGCGTGGCGCTCGAATAGACATAGCACGGCGTGCCGACCGCCGAAGCGATGGCGTCTAGGTCCACACCTTCGCAGTGAAGGCGGCCCCCGGAATAGCTGAAATGATGCATCCTTGCTCCGGGGCTAGTCGAGGTCGCCGAGGCCGCCTTCATTGACGTCGCCGGCCGGCTTGGATTGCGGCACTTCCCCGCCCCAGTCATTCTCCGTCATGCCCTCGGCGGGATTCGCGCTGACGGGAACCGCGACACCCAACGGCGCGGGTTCGGCCGCCTCGGCCAGCGTGATCACCGGCTCTGCTGGCACCGTCTGGCAGGCTGCCAGTGACAGCACAGCGCCCGCTGCAAGAAGCACCCGCGCGCGCATCAGGAGTCTGGCCCGCCGAGCAGTTCGTCCTCGGCTTCTTCATCGACCGGGTCAGCCGGGCGGTCCGGCAGTTGTGGCAGGTTCTTGTTTTCCGCGTCCGGCAGGGAAGCCGGGTCCACATTGTTCGGATTTCCGATCAGCGGACCGGGGCGTTTGAGATCGCCCGTCAGCCCGCAGGCCGAAACACCCCCCAGAAGGACAAGCGCTGCTGCAGCGCCCAGAAGCCGTTTCATCGTCATCACTCCAGTCGCAATCTCTGTTTCCACTGTGCCACCTGTTCCGCGACGCGAACAGGGCTTGTGCCGCCATAAGATGTCCGGGATGAGGCAGACGCCTCGACCGTCAGCACATTGAAGACATCTTTGGTGATTGCGGAATGCACCTTCTGCATGTCGGCGAGCGAAACAGCCGCAAGTTCCACGCCTTTTTCCTCGGCCAGGGCGACGATCCGCCCGGTCACATGGTGCGCGTCCCGGAACGGCAGGCCAAGCTCCCGCACCAGCCAGTCCGCCAGGTCCGTCGCCGTCGAATATCCCTTCCCCGCCGCCGCCAGCATGGCCTCCGGCTTGAAGCGGATCGTCTCCACCATCCCGGCCATCGCCCGCGCACACAGATTGTACGTATCAAAGGCTTCGAACGTCAGCCGCTTGTCGTCCTGCAGGTCCTTGGCATAGGCCAGCGGCAGCGCTTTCACGGCCCCCTGCAGCGCCGAAAACAAACCCGTGATCAGCGACGCCTTCGCCCGGACCAGTTCCGCAGCGTCCGGATTGCGCTTCTGCGGCATGATCGAGGACCCCGTCGACCATTCATCCGGCAGCACAGCGAAACCGAACTGCGGGCTCGTCCACAGCACGATCTCTTCCGCAAGCCGCGACAGGTGCGTCGCCGCAATCGACAGCGTGCTCAGCGCTTCCAGCGCAAAATCGCGCGAGCCCACGGCGTCCAGCGAGTTCGCCATCGGCCGGGCAAAGCCGAGGGCCTCCGCCGTCATGTCCCGGTCGATCGGAAACCCGGTTCCGGCCAGCGCCGCCGCCCCGAGCGGGCTTTCGTTGAGCCGCACCGCGCAATCCAGCAGCCGCGTCCGGTCCCGCTCCAGCATCTCGGCATAGGCGAGCAGGTGATGGCCCAGCGTAACCGGCTGCGCGGTCTGCAGGTGCGTGAAGCCGGGCATGAAGGTCGAGACGTTCTCCCCCGCCCGGCGCACCAGCGCGCCTTGCAGGGCCGTCACCAGATGGCTCGTCTCCGCCAGCGCGCTGCGCGTCCAAAGGCGGAAATCCGTCACCACCTGATCATTGCGCGAGCGCGCAGTGTGCAGCCGCCCGGCCGGCTCACCGATCAGCTCCTTGAGGCGCGCCTCGACATTCATGTGGATGTCTTCGAGTTCGCGCCGGAAGGGAAACGTACCCGCCCGCATCTCGATGGAGATCGTGTCCAGCCCGGCCTGGATGGCTTCATTGTCCGCCGCGCTCAGGATGCCCATCTCGGCCAGCATGTCGGCATGCGCCCGGCTCCCGGCCACATCCTCCTCCGCCATCCGCCGGTCCACATCCAGCGAGGCATTGATCTCGTTCATGATGGCCGAAGGCGTTGCGGCAAAACGGCCACCCCACATTGTCTGGCCTTTACCTGAATTCATCGCCATATCCTCGCAACCGGCCGCACGGAGACAACGCCCCGCATGAACCGCTATGTCTTTTCCGGCCTCTTTCTGGTCGCCCTTGCCGCCATTGTCTATGTGCTGATCAGCGCATCCGGCGGCAAACCGCCTTCGAACCCGCTGGAGCGCTATGCGACCGGCACGCTCGAGCGGCTCGACTTTTCGTCCGCCGGCCAATCCGTTCCCGAAGGCACCTTCAACGACGCCTCCGGCGCCGAAGTCACGCTCGCCAGTTTCAAGGGCAAGACCATCCTCGTGAACTACTGGGCCACCTGGTGCGCGCCCTGCGAAAAGGAAATGCCGGCCCTCGGCGCCCTTCAGAAGGCGCGCGGCGGGGAAGCCTTCGAAGTGGTCGCTATCAGCATCGATTCCGATGAGGACGTGGATTACGCCAAACGCCGCCTCACCGAACTCGGCGCTGCCAACATCGCCTTCCGCCACGCGCCGCTCGACCGGGGCGACATCGTCTACGGCGCCAATGTCCAGGGCTTCCCGACCACGATCCTCTATGGCCCGGACGGCACCGAACTCGCCCGCATGTCCGGCGAAGCCGACTGGGCCGCCTCGGAGGCCGTCCAGTTCATCGACGCCGCCCTAAGGCAGGCGCGCGATCGCTAGCTTTATCTCCAACAGCGCCTGCGCCATCTCCAGATCCGGCGCGGGCGTGGACGTCGCCACCGGCCCCTTGCCCGGCCACATCCGCACCAGGATTTCCAGCTCGAGCCGCAGGTCGCCGTAAGCCGTGCCTTCCTGTGCGGCGACGATATCGCGCGCCGTCACGGCCAGGCCGTAAGCGGTCTGGTAAGCCTCCACGTCCGAGATCGTCCCCGCATCGGCCCCCGCTTCATAGGCGACCCCCAGTGACTTCATCAGGAATTCCGTCGTCTCCTTGACGTTGCCCGCCGCGTTCGGACGCAGCGCCGCGAGCATCTCGGCCAGCGCCGCCAACGCCGTTTCATCCTGCGGCGCGGCCCTGACCGCCGCAATCGGCGCCGGATCGAAACCCAACGTATCCAGTCCGACCATCAGCCCGGCGTGCGCCGCCGGATCCAGATGCGCGACATGCGCCGCGCCGCCCGCGTCATCGCCCGCCTTGAACAGCGCGGCCGCCGTGACCGCATGCGCATAGGCCAGCGCCGCGCGCTGCGACGCCGGCAGGTCTGTTGGCTCAACCTCGCCCAGGACGTCGCGCGCCTCCTGCGAGGCCGGTTTCTCGAAATAGGGCTCGCCGCGCGGCGCCTCTGCCTCGCCGCATGCGGTCAGGATGAGCGAAAGCGCCAGACTTCCCGTAACCCAGACTCGCCGCATGGCCTTCTCCCTCTCGTCAGGGCGACGCTAGCCCGCGAGCGCCCGAACGCAAGCCTTCAGCTCGCCGCGCCGGCGCACCAGTCAGGCTTTTTCTCGCGCCCGTCATAGTCCCAGGTCCGGTGCGTGCCGCCGGCCACCAGCAGCGCCGCCAGGTCCTTGCCGTCCAGTTCCAGCCGCACGACCGTGCGCTCATACCGGTCCGTCCCACGCATCTCGCTGATCGTCACCTGCTTGCCGCGCGTCAGCTCCAGCGCCGCTTCCTTGGCCTCGAAACCGAGGGCGCGCTCGCTCTCGCATTTTGCGCCGCCGCGCTGCTTCATCGAGCCGGTCTCCGGAGAGTCGATGCCGTGGAGACGGAACTTCGTGCCGTCCGAGAGCCGCCCCGAATCGCCGTCAGACCAATAGACTGTCAGCGGAATTTCGGTGGCGGCGGTGGCGGCCGAAGCGGCGGGCGCCTGAGACGCATAATACGCGCCGCCCGCCACGATTGTGAGCAGGATCCCTGCCCCGGCCAGGTAATTCAGCGGTGTACGGATGGACATGTCGGGCTCCTCTCACACTTCCTGTTGGAAGCCAGAGGAGCCCTGAGAGGGTTACCGAAAGATTAAGACTTCAGCGCGTCGGCACCGGATGGTCGCCCGAGTAATCATAGAAACCCCGGCCGGATTTCTTGCCGAGCCAGCCGGCCTCGACGAACTTCACCAGCAGAGGACACGGCCGGTACTTTGTATCGGCAAGCCCGTCATGCAGCACCTGCATGATCGACAGGCACGTATCGAGGCCGATGAAATCCGCCAGCTGCAACGGCCCCATCGGATGGTTGGCGCCGAGCCGCATCGCGGTGTCGATCGACTCGACGTTTCCGACGCCTTCATACAGCGTGTAGACCGCCTCGTTGATCATCGGCATCAGCACCCGGTTGACGATGAAGGCGGGGTAGTCCTCGGCATTCGTCGTCGTCTTGCCGATCCGCTTGGCATAGGTGATCGCCGTCTCGAAGGTCTCTTGGTCCGTATTCAGACCACGGATCACCTCGACCAGCTTCATCAGCGGCACCGGGTTCATGAAGTGCAGGCCGATGAACCGCTCCGGCCGGTCGGTCACCGATGCGAGCCGCGTGATCGAGATGGACGAGGTATTGGTCGCCAGGAACGCATGCGGCGGCACGACTTCGCTGACCGCCCGGAAGATCTGCTCCTTGAGCTCCCGCTTTTCCGTCGCCGCCTCGATCACGAGGTCAGACGCCGCGTGCGCCTTGATGTCCGCGGACGGACGGATCCGCTTCAGCGCCGCCTTCAGGTCGTCCGGCGTGATCACCTGCCGCGCGACCTGCCGCGTCATGTTCGCCTCGATCGCCGCGAGCCCCTTGGCGAGCGCCGCTTCCGATACATCCGTCAGCACGACCTCATACCCGGCCAGCGCCGAGACGTGCGCGATGCCGTTGCCCATCTGACCGGCGCCGATCACGCCGACTGTCCTGATTTCCGCCATGGAGCTGATCCTTGAACACCTGTTGAACGGGCATCGTTATACTTGCATGCGCAGTGCAGCAAAGTGCGAGGTTGCAGGCCAGCCCTGCGCCAACAAAAGCCCGGCCTCCTCGCGGACGCCGGGCCTTGATTTATCGGAAAAATCGCAGATCAGAGCGACTTGGTCAGCTCCGGCACCACGACGAACAGGTCGCCCACGAGGCCGTAATCGGCCACCTGGAAGATCGGGGCTTCTTCGTCCTTGTTGATCGCGACGATGATCTTGGAATCCTTCATGCCCGCAAGGTGCTGGATGGCGCCCGAGATGCCGACGGCGATGTAGAGTTCCGGCGCGACGATCTTGCCGGTCTGTCCGACCTGATAGTCGTTCGGCGCGTAGCCTGCGTCCACAGCGGCTCGCGAGGCACCGACGGCAGCGCCGAGTTTGTCCGCCAGCGGAATGATCACTTCCTTGAACTTGTCCGACGAGCCGAGCGCGCGGCCGCCCGAGACGATGCGCTTGGCGGCGGTCAGTTCCGGCCGGTCCGACTTCACCATCTCTTCCGACACGAATTCCGACTTGGTCTGCGCAGCCGGGGCCGCGATGTCTTCGACCGAAGCCGAGCCGTCATTGCCGGCGGCCGGGAACGCCGTGCCGCGCACGGTGATCACCTTCTTCGCATCCGAGGATTTCACGGTCATGATCGCGTTGCCGGCATAGATCGGGCGCACGAAGGTGGACTGGTCCACGACTTCGACGATTTCCGAAAGCTGCATCACGTCGAGCTTGGCCGCGATACGCGGGGCAATGTTCTTGCCCGTCGTCGTCGCGGCGATGAATACCGCATCATAGCCGGCCATCAGCGGCACCACGAGCGCTTCCATGGCTTCGGCGGTCTGCTTGCGCAGGGTCTCGCCTTCCGCTTTCAGCACCTTGCGCACGCCGGAAATCTTCGCGGCGGCCGGCGCCACGGCGCCAGCGTTTTCGCCGGCAACCAGCACATCGATATCCCCGCCGAATTTCGAGGCGGCGGTGACGACCTTGTGCGTCGCGTCAGACAAAGCGCCGTGGGCGTGTTCAGCAATTACGAGGACAGCCATCAGACAGCTCCTGCCGTTTTGAGTTTCGCGACCAGGGCCGCCACGTCTTCAACCTTGATGCCGCCCGAACGGGCCGCAGGCTCTGTCACCTTAACCACCGTCAGGCGCGGCGTGATGTCGACGCCGTAATCGGCAGGCGACTTCTCGGCGATCTCTTTTTTCTTCGCCTTCATGATGTTCGGCAGCGAGGCATAGCGCGGCTCGTTGAGGCGCAGGTCCACGGTCACGACCGCCGGCGTCTTCAGCTTCACGGTCTGCAGGCCGCCGTCGACTTCGCGGGTCACTTTCAGCGCGTCGCCGTCTTTCTCGATCTTGTAGGCAAAGGTGCCCTGCGGCCAGTCCAGCAGCGCCGCCAGCATCTGGCCGGTCTGGTTGGAATCGTCGTCGATGGCCTGCTTGCCCACCAGCACGAGGTCCGGCTTCTCGTCGGCCACGACTTTCGCCAGCAGCTTGGCCACGGCCAGCGGCTCGACCATCGCATCGGTCTTGATCAGGATGCCCCGGTCAGCGCCCATGGCGAGCGCGGTGCGGATGGTTTCCTGCGCCTGTTGCGGGCCGATGGAGACGACCACGACCTCGGTCGCCGTGCCGGCTTCCTTCATGCGCACCGCTTCTTCGACGGAAATCTCGTCGAAGGGGTTCATCGACATCTTGACGTTGGCGAGATCGACCCCGGTCTGGTCCGGCTTGACGCGGACTTTCACGTTATAATCGATGACGCGCTTGACGGGCACGAGAACCTTCATGCGGGCGCTCCCAGGTTGGTTTATGATTGTGGAACTAGAAAGTGCGCCGTCCCTACCGTTGCGGCGCCCAGCGCGCAAGAGTTGACGCTTACGTCAGGGTCAATTCGGCGCACTCCTGGAAAGGTCAATCCAACCTCGCCTTTCCTGCTAAGCTGGAGAGAAGTTGAGGGGCGGCGCCTGATCTGTCTCTCTTCCTCTCTCGTTGCGTCTACCTTTCTCGTCGTTTCCGTATCGGGCGGTCTCGTTTTTCTCTCAGTTTTTCTCATTGATTCTCACTTCTTCTCGCTTTTTTCGACGCGGGGACGTTGGGAGCCTTGTATTTGCTGCTTTTTCGGTCGGAAGGCGGTGGTTTGGGGGATGAATTGAAGGGTCTGGCGCTCGGACGGGCTATGTTCCGACGGCGGAGTATACCTTCGGGGCGGAGTGGCGGGCGGAAGTTTCGGCAAGAAATTTTTACCGCGTTGATTCTGCTCGTGTGAGGCGCACACAAATGTAGGCGCAAGCCTGTGCCTCAAGCCCTTAATCCGGCGCCTCGCCATTCTCGCCGAGCACGATGCCCGCGAGGTAGAGCGAGCCGCAGATCAGCACCCGGTCTGCGCCGCTGGCCGCTGCCGCGCGCATAGCGTCCGCGAGGCCGGCGCAGGCGGTCGCCTCCAGCCCCGCCGTGTGCGCGGCCTCGACCAGCTGCAACGGGTCCGCCCCGACATGGCCGGCCGCATTCGGCATCGTGAAGACAGGCGGCTTCAGGTAGCGGAACGGCATGAAGAAGCCGACCGAATCCTTGCTCGCCAGCATCGCGGTGACCAGCGCCGTCTTGCCGCCAAGGGAATTCAGATGCCGCGCGATCGCCCGCGCTGCATGTGGATTGTGCCCGCCGTCGAGCCAGACGTCGCAGCCCTCCGCCATCGCCGTCACCGGCCCGGGCTTCAGCCGCTGCATCCGCGCGGGCCACGTGGCCTCGCGCGCGCCGCGGAAGATCGCTTCCTGCGGTATGCGGACGGAATTGCCGAACAGCTGCATCGCCAGCGCCGCCAGCGCCGCGTTCGAGCGCTGGTGCTCGCCGATCAGTGCGAGGTCCTCAGGCATGGCATCGACGAAGTGCGTTTTCAGCCGGTAGAGCGGCGCGCCCTCGGCCGCCGCCTTCTTGGAGATCACATCGTCGCTGACCTTGCGCTGGATCGCCGTCAGGACCGGCCGCCCCTTCTTGATGATGCCGGCCTTCTCGCCGGCAATCGAGCGCAGGTCGGAGCCCAGGAAGGCCTTGTGGTCAAAGTCCACCGGCGTGATCACCGACAGCGCCGGCGAATCGATCACGTTGGTTGCATCGAACCGGCCGCCGAGGCCGACCTCGAGAATAAGGAGGTCCGCCGGCACTTCGGAGAAGGCGAGAATCGCCGCCGCGGTCGTCGCCTCGAAATGCGTGATCTGGCCGCTGCCAATCGCCTCAAACGTCCGGTCGAGCCAGCCGATCAGGCGCGCATCGTCCACCAGTTCCCCCGCCAGCCGGATGCGCTCGTTGAAGCGCACCAGATGCGGCGAGGTAAACACGTGTACGGACAATCCTGCGGCTTCGGCCATCGCGCGCATGAAGGCGCAGGTCGATCCCTTGCCGTTGGTGCCCGCCACATGGATCACCGGCGGCAGCCTGTCTTGCGGACGGCCCAATGCTTCGAGCGCCGCAAGCACGCGCCCGAGCGAAAGCTCGATGACATCAGGATAGAGACCCTCGAACCGCTTCAGCGAGGCGGCGAGCGCCGGACTGTTACCGATCAATCAGCGACGCCCTTTAGCTGGGGCAGCTTGTCGGCATGCGTTTTCGGAGGTGTCAGCATGATATTGGACCGGTCATCGCGGCGGCGCGACAGAGGCAACAGGTGCGACAGAACCCGAGAAATCGTCGTCTTCAGTTTCCTCCGGTCACAGACGATATCGACCTGACCCTTCTCGCGCAGGAATTCCGAACGCTGGAAACCCTTGGGCAGGCTCTCGCGGATCGTCTGCTCGATCACGCGCGGGCCCGAGAAGGCGATCATCGCGCCGGGTTCTGCAATGTGCACATCGCCCAGCATCGCATACGAGGCCGACACGCCGCCGGAGGTCGGGTCCGTCAGTACCACGACATAGGGAAGCTTCGCATCCGCTAGGTCGTTGATTGCCAGCGTCGTGCGCGGCATCTGCATCAGGCTCAACGTTCCCTCCTGCATGCGCGCGCCGCCGGAGGCCGTGCACACCACGAAGGACGATTTGCGCGCCAGAGCCAGCTGCGCCGCCGTGATGAAGGCCTCACCGGCCGCCATGCCGAGCGAGCCGCCCATGAAATCGAAATCCTGCACCAGCACGACCGCCGGCACGCCGCCAACCTTGCCATAGGCCGCCACCATGCAGTCTTCCTGCAAGAGCGGCGCCCCGCCCTCTTCGGTTTCCTTGAGGTCGCGCGCGGCGACCTTCGCCTTCGCCGCCTTCAGGCGCGCGGGATAGGGCTTGTCGTCCTTGAACTTCAGCGGGTCCAGCGGCACGGGCGGCAGCGACACCGGCTCCCAGCGCTCATCGTCGAACAGGAGGCGAAACCGCGTGCGTGGCGAGATGCGCAGATGCGCGCCCGCCGGCGTCACATTCCAGGTCGCCTCCAGGTCGCTCTTGTAGATCAGCTCTCCGGAGATCGGACATTTGACCCAAAGGTCGTCCGGCGTCTCCTTTTTCGACATGATCGTCTTGAGACCAGGCGGCGTGACCTTGTTGATCCAGTTCATAAGTCAGGAACTCCCGAGTAAGCGGCAGAGTCAGGCTTTGCGGACAGAATCGATGGCAACCCGCAGTTCACGCGCCAGTGCGCCCATCGCGGGCGCCGCAGCCTCGAACCGGCCAGTTGCATGTGCATCGCCCGCCTTTTCCACAAAAGCCGAACCAACGACCACCCCATCTGCGATTTTAGCCATTTCCGCAGCCTGTGCACCACTTTTTACACCAAAACCGACACAAACCGGCAATCCCGACACTCTTTTAACCATCGCGACCTGCCCTTCAATCGCTGCAGGATCCGCGCTTCCAGCCCCGGTCACGCCCGTTACGGCGACGAAATAAATAAAGCCCGACGCTCCCTCGGAGACCTTCGCGGCGCGGTGCTCGTCCGTCGTCGGGGTTGCAAGACGGATCACCGAAAGCCCGTATTGCGCGTAAATCGCGCGCAGCGGGGCATCTTCCTCCGGCGGTAGATCGACGATGATCGAGCCGTCGATCCCGGCCTTGGCCGCCGCATCGGCAAACGTTTCGTAGCCCATCGAATGGACCGGATTGGCATAGCCCATCAGGATCAGCGGGGTCGTCTGGTCATCCTTGCGGAACCGGGCGGCGAGCGCGATCACGTCGGTCAGCTTAGTGCCGTTCGCGAGCGCCCGAAGGCCGGCTTTCTGGATCGCCGCCCCGTCCGCCATCGGGTCTGTGAACGGCGCGCCCAGCTCGATGATGTCGGCGCCATTGTCGCGCAGCGCGCAGAGCGCGGCGTAGCTGGCCTCAAGGTCCGGGTCGCCCGCCATCAGGTAGGCTACCAGCACGGCGCGCTTTTCACCGCGCGCCTTGGCAAAGGCCGCTTCAATCCGTGTGCGGCCCATCTCAGACGTCCGTGTTTTCGAGCGCCCAGGCGGCGTAGGCGTCGCTGACATAGGTCAGCGGCATCGCGACAATCGCCGGCACGTCATAGGGGTGCACCCGGTCCACCAGTGCCTCGATCTTTGTCCAGTTCGCTTCCGGCGCCTTGAGCCAGAGGATGAACTCGAAAGACTGCTCGATCACACCCTTCCAACGATAGGACGAGGTGACCGGCCCTTCGAGGTTCGCGCAGGCGGCAAGGCGCGCTTCGAGCGCCGCATCGGCAATATCCTCGGCCACACGGCGCGAGGGACAGGTGATCCGGACAAGGATGAGTTTTGTCATACGTCCACTCCGAGCGCCTTGGCCACCGAGAACACATCCTTGTCCCCGCGGCCGCAAAGATTGAGTATCATCAGGCCGTCCTTGCCAAGTTGCTGCGCCACTTCGCCGACGCGGGCAATCGCATGCGCGGGTTCCAGCGCCGGGATGATGCCTTCGAGACGCGTGCACAGCTGGAACGCCTCAAGAGCTTCGTCATCCGTGCACGACAGGTATTCCGCACGACCCATGTCGCGCAGGAAGGCATGCTCCGGCCCGATGCCCGGATAGTCGAGTCCGGCGGAGATCGAATGCGCATCGATGATCTGGCCGTCATCGGTCTGCAACAGGTAGGTCCGGTTGCCGTGCAGGATGCCGGGACGTCCGCCATTCAGCGCCGCCGCATGCATGCCTGTCTCGATGCCGTGTCCGGCCGCCTCGACGCCGATCAGGCGCACGTTCTCGTCATCGATGAACGGGTGGAACAGGCCGATCGCATTCGAGCCACCGCCGATACAGGCCATCACGGCGTCCGGCAGGCGCCCTTCCCGCTCCAGGATCTGCGCGCGGGCTTCGCGCCCGATCACCGACTGGAAGTCGCGCACAATCTCCGGGTACGGATGAGGGCCCGCCGCCGTGCCGATGCAGTAGAACGTCGTGTCGACATTGGTCACCCAATCCCGAAGGGCTTCGTTCATCGCGTCTTTAAGGGTGCCTGTGCCGGACGAGACCGGAATGATCTTGGCGCCGAGGAGGCGCATCCGGAACACGTTCGGCTTCTGCCGCTCGACATCCGTCTCGCCCATGAACACGACGCATTCGAGGCCGAAGCGCGCGCAGATCGTCGCCGTCGCGACGCCGTGCTGGCCCGCGCCGGTCTCTGCAATGATCCGCTTCTTGCCCATCCGCCGCGCGAGCAGCACCTGGCCGAGGCAGTTATTGATCTTGTGGGCGCCGGTATGGTTCAGCTCGTCGCGCTTGAAATAGATTTTCGCGCCGCCGAAATGCTCGGTCAGGCGCTCCGCGAAATAGAGCGGCGATGGCCGGCCCACATAATGGGTCCAGAGGTCCTGCATCTCGGCCGCAAAGGCCGGGTCCTGCTTGGCCTTGCGGTACTCGGCCTCCAGCTCCAGCACGAGGGGCATCAGCGTCTCGGCGACATAGCGTCCGCCGAACTCGCCGAACCGGCCATTCGCGTCCGGCCATTTGTCCCAGGTATTGCGCAGATCCATGAGGCTCAGGTTCCTTTTGCCGCGCGGATGAAAGCGCGGACCAGTTCCCTGTCCTTTAACCCCCGTATCCGTTCCACACCAGAGGACACATCCACGGCAGGCGCGGCAGTTTGGCGTATCGCGCCGGCGACGTTTTCAGGCGTCAGCCCCCCCGCCAGCAGCCAAGGTTTGGGCGCGGTCCAGCCTCCCAGCAGGCTCCAATCGAAGGCCGCGCCATGCCCGCCCTTCTGGGCATCCCCTTCCGGCGGCTTGGCATCCAGCAGAAGCCGGTCCGCTGCGGCGTATTCGCCCGCTCGCGCCAGGTCTTCTGCCGAGCGCACGCCCAGCACTTTCCAGACCTCCGCGCCGGTCATGGCCTTGATCCCGGCGACCCGTGCCGGCGTCTCGGCCCCATGCAGCTGCAGCACCGGAAACCCGAGCGCGGCTACCGCCCGCACCTCGGCGTCCGGCGGATCCAGCAGCACCGCCACCGGCACCGCCTTGCCGACGGACAGGAGCAGCGTCGCCGCCGCCGCCAGCGTCACCTGACGCGGGCTGACCGGGAACATGAACCCGATCCAGTCCGCCCCCTCGCGCGCCGCAAACGCCACGAGGTCCGGATCCTTCAGGCCGCAGATCTTGACTTGGGTCATTCCTGCGACCTAGCCGATATGCCGCCTCTGCGAAATACTGCAGACGCGGCTTCAGGCCGCCTTGGCGGACTTAAACAAGGGCGGGCGCCAGGCGGCGAAAGGCTTCTCGATCAGCACGAAGAACACGTATCCGGCCAGCAGGCCGCCTGCCAGGATCAGCGCAAAGGCGCCGAAAAGTACCGGATAGGACATCGGCAAGAACTTGCCCACGATCAGCGCGGCAATGTGGAACAATTGCAGGTGCACGAGGTAGAGCGAGTAGCAGGCCAAGCCGATATAGGTGACATACGGCATGCGGCAGAGCCGTCCGAACAGCGTGTCCGGCTGGAAGGCGAGCCCGAACAGCAGGGCAATCGTGCCAAGGCTGAGGAACCAGTAGATCAGCGTCATGGCCAGCGGCGCGAAATGCGCCGTGCCCAGCCAGAACATGCCGATCACGCAGCCGAGACCGATCACCAGGCTTGCCGCCGAGCCAATTCCACTGAACGCCCGCTGCCAGGCCTGCTCGTACCGCGCGAGTGCGATGCCGGCGCCGAAGTATACGATGTATGAGAAGATCGTGAACGCATTGATCGGCACGATCTTGTTGATCGCCACAAAGGAGATGGCGAAAAAGATTGCCAGCATCAGGGCGCAGCGCCAGGGCGCGGAACGGTCATCGCCTCGAAACAGCGCCAGGAAGATCAGCGGCGCGAGCAGGTAGAACTGCACTTCGACCTCCAGCGACCAACCGAGCGCATAAAGCCGCGGCAGGCTGTCGAAGACCGCGCCGTGCACGTAGAACAGGCTGGCTGCCAGGCTTTCCGGCAGCGAGACTTCGGCGGCCGCCGACCGGTTGAGGCCCGAAGGCTCCAGCCCGAGGAAATAGTACGCGCAGAACGTGGTGAGGATGATGAAATAGTAGGGCGGGAAGATCCGCGTCATCCGCCGCACGTAATACCGCCCGACAAAGCCGCTATCGAACTGTCCGGCCGGAACATCCTGCATTTGCTTGGCGATGATGAAGCCGCTGATCGCAAAGAACAGCAGCACGCCCTGGTTGGGGCTGGCGAAGAAATGCAGCACCGAATTGATCGCGGCATTGTCGAGGCCTGGATTGGGCTCGAGCCAGAAACGCTCCACCCGCTCCAGCAAGTGCCCGACCATCACCATCATGATGGCGAAGAAACGCAGCCCGTCGATCTCCGGACGGTAGCTTGCCGGGTTGATGCTGCGCTGGAAAACCCGGGACGGGAGGAACTGTCTCAACTGCATCACTTGCCTCACCGGACCTTCAAACATCCCTTGTGCCCACGGCACGCGCCACATCCCTAGCGGCAGAAACAAAACCGCAGGAACTCTGCAACCGGCTGCAAGAAGCATTCCAGCCCGCAGGCCACAGAAATTCAAGCCAGCGGTTAACGCTTCTTGCCTGGACCCGCCGGCAGATCACACCGGCCGTCAATCTTGCCGTCATCCATTTCTGGTTAATGGACGAGAAATGCCAGCCGCGCGTTGAATTTGCCCCCCCTCTGGGGCATGGATTTTGCAGGCTGGCTGGACTCGAACATGGAGGCAGGCAACTTGCTGACGTCAAACCTGAGCCTCTTTCCCGCCCCGCGGGTGATCCCGGTGAACGTCTACCAGGACGAAAGCCGCGCGCCCGCATGGGAACAGGCGATGTTTGTTGCCTGGTTCTTCGCGCTATACCTGCCGCTGCTCGCATTCACCCCCATCCGCTACGGCTGCATCTGCGTGATGCTCGGCCTGTTCTTTGTCTACCGGCACGAAACCATTCCGCTCCTGCAGAAGAGCTGGCCCCTCCTGCCCTACCCGATCCTCTCACTCTTCTCGATCTTCTGGACGGACTATCCGGTCGACGGTTTACGCAGTGTGATGCTGGGCATCCTCACGCCGATCTCGCTGATTACCGTCGCCGCCCGCCTGCGCCCGTCGGAATTCCTGCGCGTGATGATGCTCGCGGGCGCTCTCGCCTCACTCTATTGCATCCCTTATTTCGGAACGCTCAGCGAAGGCGGCCCGCTGCCGCAGAAGAACCTCCTAGCCTACCAGTTCATGATCGTCACACTGATTGCACTCGCGACCGCCCTCAACCATCAGGAACAAACCATCTTCCGGTTGATCGCCCTGGCGGTCGCACCCCTGGCATTCTACATCCAGCTAAGCGCAGACTCCGCGACATCGCTGGTCTTCGCCGTGCTCGGCTCTGTCATCCTGATCGGCATCAAGGTTTTCTGGGTCGCCGTCGGCAACGTGGCGCACCTGCGCTCGGCGCTGCTCGCGCTGATTATATCCGGGCTGCTTGCGATCGCCTTTGTCCTGCTGTCCATGCCGGAAATCACGTTTGTCCGCGATTTCCTCGAACTGGTGGGCAAGGACCCAACCCTTACCGGACGCACCGGCATCTGGAACGCCGCTGAAATGGTCTCTGCCCAGCATCCCTGGTTCGGCGTCGGTGTAGAGGGATTCTGGCAACCGAATACCGGTCTCGCGCAAACGCTGAACGAGCTCAACCACACGGCCCCCGGAAGCAAGATTTCGTTCCACAGTGCTTTCTGGGAAGTGCGGGTTCACTTCGGTTTCGTGGGCCTCGGCTTTTTTATCCTGTCCATGGTCTGGGCCGGCTGGCGGACGCTTGGCCTCTGGCTGCGCGACGGGTCGGTGATCAACTCGGCGCTGCTGATCTTCTACTGCATCATCGCGACGTCCTGTTTCACCGAATCGTATCCGGCCGGTTCTTTCAGTACGATTGTCGCCGTCTTCTATTTCGGCGCATTGGCCGCGTTTGACGTCGGCGCGCGAAAGCTGATCGGGCAGGGCCGCCTGGTCGAAAATCCCGCTTGATCCGAATGGCCAGGCGCGCTCCTGCCCTGATCCTGCATGCATTCGCCCTAGCCGTGTTGCTTCAGGCCGTCGCCTGCGGCGGCCAGGCCCAAGCCGCGCCCGCCATCAAGGAAAAATCAGCCACCTGCACTACTATCCCGGCCGATGCCTTCGAGCCACCGAAGGAAAAGGTGGCGTCCCACACATCCTTTGCGCACAAACACTTCCGCAAGCGCCTGCGGGAATTCTCGCGCGCGCCGCTCGCGTGCGGACAGATCATCATGCTCGGCGACAGTCTCATCGAACTGAACGACTGGACACAATCCGTCCGGGCAGGCGTCACGCTGCAGAACCGAGGAATCAGCGGTGATACGTCGGACGGCGTCCTGGTGCGCCTCGAAGAAATCACCGCGAGCCAACCGAAGGCCGTATTCCTGATGATCGGCACAAACGATCTCTGGTCCAAGAACACACCCGAGACCACCGTTGCAAATATCAACCGGATCGCGGCCAGAATCCGGTCCCGCACTCCCGGCACGATCATCTTTGTGCAAACCGTCCCTCCGATGCGTGTCGACTACGCCCCCAACGACAAGGCGCGCGCCATCAATGCGCTGTTGAAGAAAGGCAGCAAGAAAGCGCCATACACCTTGCTCGATACCTACCTGCGTCTCGCCGACTCAAAAGGCGCGCTGCGCGCCGCTTTCACGGCCGATGGTATTCACCCGAACGAAAAGGGCTATGCTGTCTGGTCCAATCTTGTCACCGACACCCTGCACCGGCATGATCTGGTGGAAGGCGCCCCGGCCGGCGACTAAGCGAAGGACACGCCGATGCCCCCGGATGCCGGAACGCTTCGAGTGGAGTATACGGGTCCGGCGCGGGGCTGTTCTGCGCTGCAGCTGCCCGCAGGAGGATGCCCGTGAGTTCTGATGCCCCCTTCGCCGATGCGCCCTGGATGGCGCCCGGACTGACGCCGGACGCGCGCGCGGCCCTGTTGGACGCGGCCCTGACCGAGGACGAACGCTACGGCCTTTTGCACAGCCAATGGGCCATCGGATTCCTGCCGGATGCGCCCCTGCCCGAGGGCGCGATTCCGGCTGCCGGCTATGTCCCGCCGATTCCGCGCCTCGGCATTCCCGGTCTCTATGAAACCGATGCGAGCCTTGGCGTCACCAATCCGCGCAATGCCCGGCCGGGCGACACCGCCACGGCCCTGCCCTCGGGTCTTGCCCTCGCCTCTACCTGGGACGCGGACCTCGCGCGCGACGCCGGCGCCATGGTCGGCGATGAGGCGGCGAAGAAAGGCTTCAACGTCCTCCTCGGGGGCGGCATGAACCTCGTGCGCGATCCGAGGTGCGGGCGCAATTTCGAATACCTCGGCGAAGACCCCCTGCTCGCCGGCGTCCTCTCCGGCGAAGCCATCCGGGGCACCCAGAGCCAGGGGATCATCGCCACCGCTAAGCACTTCGTGCTGAATGACCAGGAAACCGGCCGGCACGTCGTCAATGCCATCATCGACGAAGCCGCGCTGCGCGAAAGCGACCTGCTCGCTTTCCAGATCGCCATCGAACGCGGCGCGCCCGGCTCCATCATGTCCGCCTACAACAAGATCAACGGCCACTATGCCTGCGAAAACGACGCGCTGCTGAACGGTGTGCTGAAGGGCGACTGGGCCTATCCCGGCTTCGTGATGGCCGACTGGGGCGCCACCACCAGCGTGCACGCCGCCGCGAACGGCCTCGACCAGCAATCCGGCGAGCAGCTGGACTATCGTGTCTGGTTCGAGGCGCCGTTGCGCGAGTCCGTCGCCGCCGGCGAGACATCGCCGGAACGCATTTCGGATATGGCCCGCCGCATCCTGCGTGCGATGTTTGCCGCCGGCCTGTTCGACCGCCCGCTGCCGAAGGGCGAACCGATTGACTACGCCGCACACGGACGGATCGCGCACAAGGCCGCGGCCGAGGGGATTGTCCTCCTGAAAAACGCGCGCGGCATACTCCCCCTGACCGGCAACGCGAAACGCATCGCCGTGATCGGCGGGCATGCCGATGTTGGCGTCCTTTGCGGGGGCGGGTCTTCGCAGGTCACCACCGGCAAGGGCCACGCCGCCTTCATCCATGCCGGCGGCGAAGGCGCCATGATGGCGATGGCTAGCGAAGCCTACCACCCGTCTGCGCCGCTCGCCGCCATCAAACGATCAGCCAGTGGGGCTCGGGTCAGCTTCGCCAATGGACGCTACCCGTCGGAAGCCGCGATGCTCGCGCGCGACTGCGACATCGCCATCGTTTTCGCCAATCAGTGGACCACGGAAGGCGCCGACGTTCCGGACCTGACGCTTCCGAACGGCCAGGATGCGCTGATCGACGCGGTCGCTGCCGCCAACCCTAACACCATCGTCGTCCTGCAGACGGGCGGCCCGGTCCTGATGCCGTGGCTAGGGAGCGTCGCCGCTGTGCTCAAGGCCTGGTATCCCGGCGCGCAAGGCGGTGAAGCGATTGCCGATATCCTGTTCGGCGCCGCCTGTCCGTCCGGGCGCCTGCCCGTCACCTTCCCGCAATCGACCGCGCAACTGCCGCGCCCGGAACTTCCCGGCCTCGGCAAGCGCTGGGCGGCGCCGTTCGGCCGGCGGGTCGATCTCGCGCACGCGCCGGGCTTCGATGTTCCGCATGCGGAGGGGTCTGATGTCGGCTATCGCTGGTTTGCGCGCGAGGGACATGCGCCGCTCTTTCCATTCGGCTACGGCCTGTCCTACACGGCGTTCAGCTACGCCAACCTGGCCGTCACCGGCGGCGATGCATTGACGATCACATTCGATGTCACCAATACCGGCCCCTGCGAGGGCATCGACACGCCGCAGGTCTATCTCACCCATCGCAGCGGCGCGCCGATCCGCCGGCTCCTCGGCTGGTCACGCCTGCGGTTGAAACCCGGCGAACGCGCCTCCGTCACCCTCACCGCCGATCCCCGCCTGCTGGCAGACTTCGACACGGGCCGCCGCGCCTGGCATGTCCCCGAAGGCCGCTATGACATCGCCCTCGCGCGCAGCGCCGAAGACTTCGACGTGCACGCGGGCGCCAGCATTTCGGAAAAGTGGATCAAGCCCTGAACGGGCAAAACGGCCACAGGCGAGCGCTGAAAAGCCCCGAATACTTGATCCGTATACAGAAGTGCTTCGGAAATTAACCCTTGGTGGTTTCTGGTTACTTTCCATTATCGGTGAATTCACTTTGAAATGTCAGACCTCATCGGGAGCAGTTCAGATGGAACACCCCCATGGTGCGCGAGACACCACAATCAGCAGATCACGGGCCGGCGTCGCGTTTCGCGCCGCTGCGCACCGTCAGTGCTGTCGTGGTCCTGTCCAGCATCGCCCTGATCGCCGCAGCGCCGGTGCCGGACGGCGTGCAGGTACTGCTCTGCATTGTCACCATCGCCACCTATTTCCTGATGAGCTGGCTGCGCCCCTCCGGCGGGCCCTTCCGCACCTTCGTCGCGCTGCTCATCGTTTTCACCAGCACGCGCTACATGATCTGGCGTGTCACCGAGACGATGCCGTCGGATTCAATCCTATCGATCGTGGGCGGAGTATTTCTCCTCGGCGCGGAAACCTACGGCTATATCCTGCTTCTTCTATCGACCTTCCTGTCAGTGGATGTCTACAAGCGCCCAGCGCGCCCGGCGCCTGTGTCTCCGGCAGCGTGCCCGACCGTCGACATCCTGATCCCAAGCTATAATGAGCCTGACGACCTCCTCGAGGTCACGCTGACCGCTGCACTCAATGTGAACTACCCGGCTGGCCGCGTGAAGGTCTACCTGCTTGATGATGGCGGCACGCTCGGCAAGCGGAACCAGTCCGACCCGAAGAAGGCCGCCGCAGCCCAGGCGCGTCATGACCACCTGAAGGAAGTCTGCGCCCGCCTCGGCGCGCACTACCTGACCCGCGAAAAGAACAATCACGCCAAGGCCGGCAATATCAACGCCGCGCTCCAGAATACGGATGGAGAGCTGATCCTCATCCTCGATGCCGATCACGTTCCGTCTACGGACATCCTGACCCGCACCGTCGGCTACTTCATCGAGGACCCGAAACTCTTCCTCGTCCAGACCCCGCACTTCTTCCTCAACCCGGACCCGCTTGAGCGCAACCTTGACACGTTCCGCAAGATGCCGAGCGAGAACGAGATGTTCTACTCGGTCATCCAGCGCGGACTGGACGGGCTGAACGCTGCCTTCTTCTGCGGCTCGGCGGCCCTGCTCCGGCGCAAGTACATCATGGAGATCGGCGGCATCCAGGGTGAGACAATCACCGAAGATGCCGAGACCGCGCTCGAGCTTCACGCGAAGGGTTACCGAAGCGCCTATGTCGACCGCCCGATGGTCGCCGGCCTCTCGCCCGAGACCTTCTCGGGCTTCATCGTGCAACGGATGCGCTGGACCCAGGGAATGGTCCAGATTTTCCTTTTGAAGAACCCGCTGCTGAAGAAGGGCCTGACGCTGGCCCAGCGTATCGGTTACTTCAATTCCTGCTTCTACTGGTTCTTCCCGCTCGCGCGCATGGCCTTCATCCTTGGCCCGCTGCTCTATCTCCTGTTCGGCATCCAGGTTTACATCGGCGACCTGTCGGATTTTCTGATGTACGGCCTGCCGCACATCGTCGGCGCCCTGATGTTGTCGTCGATCCTGTATGGTCACACGCGCTGGGCCTTTGCATCCGAGCTCTACGAGGTCATCCAATCCATCCACTGTTCCGGCGCCATCCTGCAGGTGCTGCGCAATCCGCGTTCGCCGAGCTTTGCCGTGACCCCCAAGGGCGAGAATCTCGACGAGAACTTCGTCTCGCCGCTGGCCCGCCCCTTCTACATCCTGATCGGCATTGTCTGCCTCGGCCAGCTCGCCGGGATCATCCGCTTTTTCTTCGACCCCGTCGGCGCAGGCGTCGTCTCGGTGCTCCTCTTCTGGAACACCTTCCACCTGCTGCTGCTCGTCTCGGCGCTCGGGGTGCTCTACGAGCGCTCGCAGCAGCGGGTCTTCCCGCGGTTCGAAACCGACCGCCCCATCACGCTGCACCAGCCGGGCACCGCCGTCCCGGGCACCATGACCGACATCTCCATCACAGGCCTCGGCGTGCGCGTGCCCCATAGCGGCGCCAAGCGGTTCGCCGCCGGCGACGTCTTCCAGACGGATGCCCGCGAACTCGGCGCGACATCGCCGGCGCAGCTGCATCTCAAGGTGCTCTCGGTGGTCGATGAGCCCAGCAGCCAGAAGCTGGGCCTCAGCTTCGACATCCAGACACCGGACCAATGGTCCGCGGTCGTCGCCCTGATGTATGCGCGCAGCGAGAAATGGAAAACGTTCCGCGATGGCCGCGCCAGCGCCGACAACATGGGCACCAAGATCGCCGGCCTCATCCGCTCCAGCCTGTCCCACGCCTTGATCCACATTCGTTCCATCACCCGGGAAGTTCGAACATGACCTCCGCCCTCCGTTCCGCCGCACTGGCCCTTTTGCTGACAATCGCCCCGCTCACAGCGCCGGCGGCGGCGCAGCAAGCACCCGCCGAGGATGCGCTCTACGACGTCTACGCGCGCTTCCGCGACAATCCGAAAATGGTCACGGAGCCGCTGGAGAACGGCCTCTGGCGCGCACGCCTGCCGCTCGCTGCGCTGCGCCCGCAGCCCGGCGCCATCCGTCTCGACGGCGCCGAGGCCACCGCGCAGGTCTCGTTCGCCATTGCACCGCAGGCGGACATCCAGTCCGCGCGGCTGATCTTCCGGCATGTCAGCGGCCGCGCCCAGGAAGGCTCGCGGCCGCAGCTGCGTCTCGGGTTGAACGGCCGCTTCATTGCGCAGGTTGACGGCGTCACGGAGCATGCCGCCGGCGTCAATGAAATCGTCCTCGACTCCTCCGTCCTCGTCTCCGGGTTCAACACCCTGCAGATCGATGCCGTGCAGCGCTACACTTACGGCTGCCAGGATCCCGACGCCGCCGAGCTCTGGACCGATATCGACACGTCGCGCTCCTATGTCGAAGTCATTTATGCGCGCCGGCCCTTCACCGCGTCGCTGGCAGACCTCTCCGCCGTGATCACCGCCGGCGTCGGCGGCGTGGATGATCTCGCCGTCGTGACCGGCCGCGGCGAGATGACTGCGGATGGCCTGCGTTGGGGTGCGCTCGCCTCACAGGCCGTTGCGAACCGCCTTGGCTACACCGTACCGCGCATCACGCGCGCCGAGGCCGCGACACTCGCCGCCACATCCAACAAGTCTGACCTGATCGCCATCGGCACGCCGGAAGATCTCGCCGGTATCGCGCCGGCCGCGCTCGCAAGCCTGAAGGGCGAGGACTCCTGGCTGTCGATCGGGCCCTCCCCGGCTGACCCGACACGTTTCCTGATCATCGCGTCGGGGCGCACGCCTGCCGCCATCGAGGGCGCCGTGCGCGCCTTCGCAGCCGGCAACTTCCCGCTCTCCGATACCGCTTCGCTGGTGCTGTCCCCTGACGAGATTCCGAAGGGCAATCTCATGCCGCGGAAACAGACGCTGCGGACAGATGCCAAGTTCACGCTGAAAGACCTCGGGCTGGTCAACACCTCCGTTCTCGGCAAGGAACACGGCAAGGCCGAGATCGCCTTTGATCTGCCGGCGGACGTTCGCTTCCGGGCCAAGAGCGATGTTCTGCTTTCGCTCGACTTTGCCTACGGCGCCGGTCTCGATGACAAGTCGGTCGTCAACATCCTTGTGAACGATGAGTTCCAGCGGGCCTTGCGGCTGACCAATCCCGACGGCGAAGTCACGCCCGGCTACGAGATCGCCATCCCGGCCGCCGCCTTCCGCCCGGGCCGCAACCGCGTCCGGTTTGATGTGGAGCTGTCGACGGAATCGGTGGGCGAATGCGCGGCGCGCAACACGCGCCATCTCGCCTTCATCCTGAAGGACACCTCGACGCTGACCCTGCCCCCGGCTGATGAATACGTCGAGTTGCCGAACCTTGCCCTGCTGTCGGAAGCCGGTTTTCCCTATACCGGGCTCGGCGCGCAGCCCTTCTCGGTGCTCGCCACCGATACCGGTAGCGACACGGCCGCAGCGGTCTGGACCTTCGCCGCCCGGCTGGGCCAGATCTATGGCACCGTCTTCACAGACGCCACGTTCGGCTTCGGTCTCGAGCTTCCGGACGCCCACACCCTGATCGTCGGTACACGGCCGGATATGAAAGGCTTCCTGCCCGCCGAGCTCAACATGTCAAACCTGCTGTCGGGTGGCGCAGCGGACGGGTTCACCCGCAACGTCTCCACTGTCGACCTCGGCGATAATGGCCTCCTGATCGAAGGCGAGTCGCCCGGGCACCCGGGCCGCCTGGTCACCGTGCTGACGGCCGAGACCGGCGCGCAGCTGCTCGCCTCTACCCGCGCCCTCGTGCAGCCGAGCCATTGGAGCCAGCTGCAGGGCGGCACGGCCGTCTGGCGCGAGCACGCCGCCACCCTGGTCACGCAGGCGGCCAGCGAGGGCTTCGAGATCGGCAGCCTGCCGGTGGGCGAAAAGGCGCGGATGACTGCGGGCCGCACGCCCTGGGGCTGGATCCTGTCGATCGCCGCCGTGCTGTTCGGCCTCGCTGCCGCCCTCGCCCTGATCGCCCGTTACATGCGCAAGCGCATCAACGACAAATGATCCGGGGCCTGCGCCTCCTATGCACGGCCTTGGCCAGTGCCTGTGTCGCGCTCGCCGCCGCGTCGCCGCTGGCGGCTGCACAGGCCGCGCGTACCGGGCAGGCCGAAGGGGTCTTCTCGATCGGCATCCCGCGCGCGCCGGGCCCGGAAGAGATTTCTGCCGCAGCGGAGGCGATCTCTGAACCCGCCCCGGCTCTCGTCCAGGCCGTTTGGGACCTCGGCGCCGCTGGTGACTGGGACGCGGCGCAGAAAGTGCTGCGCGCGCTGCAATCGTCCAATCCGTCCTGGACGGCGCCCGCAAAGCTGAAATCCTACCTGAGCGCCGGACAGCGCGACGAGAATATCCGCACCGCGCTGGCGGCCAGGGACTGGACCGCCGCGATCGCCCTGCTGCCCGCCCCGCTCCCGTCTGCCTGCGACGCGCCGTTTCACCTCTGGGCCCGCGCCGATGCGATTGAAGGCCTCGGCGTTCAGCGGGACATCAACGCCTTCTACATCCGCACACTGACGGCCTGCACTAACCCGGAGACCGCTGCCGCGCTCGCCGATCGCGCCCTCAGCGTTCTCGATACGGATGGTCTTGCCGCCGTTGGCGCGCTCCCCTCCCTCGCCCAAAGCGGCGACACGCGCGTGCGCCTTGCTCAGGCGCGCATCGTTCGCGAAGAGCGCTGGCGGCGCTTTGAAACCGCGCTCGCTGCGGGCGACCTCACCGCTGTAAAGACCCTCGCCGCAAAATCGGACGACCCCCGTCTCTTGACCCAGGCCGGGTGGACCTTCCTCGAAACAGACGCGGCCCGCGCCTCCGCCTATTTCGAACGCGCTCACGCCCTCGGCGGCGACGGGGACGCGCTGCGCGGCCTCGTCATGGCCACACTGGCAACTGGCCAGGTCGCCGCTGCCCGCGCCGCCGCCGTGCAGACAAAAGATCCCCTCATAGCCGCTGATCTCGGCGCCCGTGTCGATCTCGGCGAAGCCGGCCTTCGCCGCGACGCTCGCGACTGGACTGGCGCCGCCGTCCTCGCCGCCAGCGCCGCCCGCGCCAACCCCGATCTCGCCGAACCTGCGGACGCGCTCATCGCCGGCGCGCGTCTCGAAGCCGCCGCTTCCGCCTATGACGACGGCGCGTTTGCCGAAGCCCGCCGTCTCGCGCTCGAAGCCGCAGGTCATCCGCCGTCCCGCCGCGCGGCCCTGATGCGCGCCGCCTGGTCTGACCTTCAGCTTGGCAATAACCGCGACGCCGCCGGCGCTTTCAGCCGCCTCTATCTGGAACTGCCGGATACCGAATCGGCCGAAGGCTACGCGCTCGCCGCCCAGCGCTCCGGCGATCTGGATTCGGCCGCCTCCCTCGCCCGCACCCTTGGCGGCACCCTCGGCGCCCAGGTCGAGGCGCGCTATGCCGCCGCCGCCTTCGACCAGGGCGACTACCTGATCGCGCGCACCCACGCGCCGGATACTTATGCTGCGCTCGACGGTGTGGGCGGCACCTGGTACCGGCAGTCCGTCACGGCCCGCCGCCAGGGCGGCACGGCGGGCGAAAACCGCCTGACCGGTTTCGTCTCCACCACCTCTGCCGGCACCGCGCGCGGCGTTGACCGTTTCGAAGCCGGCGTCTCCCTCTATACACTCGAGTCCGGCGGCCGCGCGCCGCGCGAAACCTTCGCCGCGCCCTACGCTTCCTGGAGCCGCGAAGGCGAGACGAGCCTTGCCGCCCGCATCGGCCTCCTCCCCCTCGGCACCGAGGCTGACGCCGCACTCAACGCCGAGTTTGCGGTTGCCCGCGACATTCGCGGCGGCGCTGTTGAGGCCCGCGCCTTCGTCCGTCCCAAGACGGAAAGCATCCTCGCGATGGCCGGGCAGACGGATACCGGCGGCGATGTCTATGGCCGCGTCACGGAAACCGGCGCACACCTGTCCGCGCGCCTGCCCGCCGGCAAATCGCATACCCTGCAGGCCGACCTCTCCGCCGCCTCGCTGGACGGCGAGAACACCGCCGGCAATTCGATGATCGGCGCCGGCCTCTCCGCCGCGCGCGCCTTCAAGTCGGACGGCTTCGCCTATCTCGTGACCGGCCCGTTCTACCAGTACCAGTCCTATGACCGGAACACGAACTTCTTCACCCCCGGCCATGGCGGCTATTTCAGCCCGCAAGCCTTCCACCGGGCCGGCTGGTCGCTGAACGCCCAGACCGAACCGCTGAAGGACTGGATTGCCCGCACCAATCTCGCGTTCGCCCACGAGTCGGTGGAAGAAGACGCATCGCCCACCAATCCGCTGCTCGCCGGGCCGCAACCGCTGATCGGCGGCGGCAGCAGCTCAGGGTTCGCGAGTGCACTCGACCTCTCCGTTGCCCGCCGCGTCAGCCGCAACGCGATCTTTTCCGCCAATGCCGCCGCCATCGTCTCGCAGGCCTATGAAGACGTGCGCATCGGCCTCGCGCTCACTTGGGTGCCCGGCGGACGCACCGGCCTCGTGCGCACCGACCTGCCAACCGACCCCTTCAATCCCGGCGCCTGGATCCAGCCATGACGCAAGCCTCCCCCTCTCCCTCGCCAGCCCGGACCGGTGTCCGCCTCGCCCGCCGCCTCGAGCGCAGCGATCCTTTCCTGATGCGCGCCGTACAGGCCGCCGCGCTAATCGGCTTCATCCTCGGTATACTGATCTACTCATGGCAGGCTGTGCACGGAGCAACCGCCGGCAGCAGCCGCGCGCTGGACGAGGCCGCGGGCGCTGGCCAGGTCGCCGCCGAAGCCGAAGTCGCGCGTGTCCAGTCCGTCGCCGTCCTGGCGGCGCCGCTGGTCGCGTCGGCCCTGGCGCCGGACACCTCCCCGGCGGAGAAGGTCGAACTCAACGCCGCACTCTCTCGCCTGCTCGCGCCGTCGCCGGTGACCGCCATTGTGGTCTTCACGCCGGACGGCAAGCCCGCCAGCGTACATGGCGACCTGCCGTCCGATGCCGCCGGCGTCATCGCGCCGCCCTCCACCAGCCGCCGCGCCGGCCGCGAGCTTCTGCCGCTGGAACTGGCACCCGTCTCGAAACAACGCGCCGCCTACTACCTGCAGCTGCCAGCGCCGGACGGCCGCGCCCTGCCCGCCGCCATGATCCTGCGTACCGGAGCTTTCCAGTCCGCGCTGCAGGTCGGCGGCGCAGCCGGGCCCGGCTGGCGCGCGGCGCTGCTCAACCGCGATGGCCAGACGGTGCTGACCGCCGCCACCGCTGACGCGCCGTTTGCCGAAGGCGACCTGCAGCTTGCCGCCACCGCGCTTGGCTGGCGCCCTCTGCATGCGGACGAATCGTCTGCCGCCTCCCGCGTGGAGGGCCGGCACAATGAGGCCTTCATAGAAACCCGCGCCATCGCGGGAGAGATGCTGCAGCTCGTCTATGTCGGCGCGCCGCGCTCAGTCCTATCGGTCCTGTCCGACCGTCGCTACGAGTTTGCCGCGCTGCTCGGCGCTGCGCTGCTCGCGCTGATCCTCGCCATCTCGGTCATCCAGAACGAATGGCAGCGCCGCGACCTGCAGGTCCGCGACGCCGATCTCCTCGCCGCCCGCGCCGACGTCACCTGCGACCTGCTCGCAGCCGGCGTCATCGACTGGTCGGTGACCGATGGCCGGGTCGACTATTCCGAAGGCTGGGCCGACATGTTCGCGCAGGGCACAGAGCCGGTGTCGGAGGAAATCTTCGACTGGATCGCGCGGATCCACCCCGACGACCGCACGTCCGCCCGCGAAGCCTATCAGGCCATGCTCGAAGGCCGCGAAACCGAACTCGTCCACCGGATGCGCATCCGGATGTCCTCCGGCCTCTGGGTACAGGTCGTGGAGCGCGGCCGCGCGATCAAGGGCCCCGACGGCGTCACCCAGCGGATCGTCCTCGTCCAGACCACCGAACCCGTCGATGGCAGCGCGCTGCGCAATGCGTTCGGAGACGCCGCGGCAAAAGCCGCCGAAGCCGTGGCGGTCTGACAGCGGAAGCTTTCGGTGCGGGTGGCATGCCACCCGAAGCCCGGTGGGTGTGGGGTGGCGGAGAGACAGAAAGACGTACCCACGTTTCGAGCCGTTTCACGGCGTTTCCCAGAATCCCCCTTTTTACTGTTATTAATCATAGCACTAACGCCTATTCGTCGCTCAATCAGAACATTTGGTTGCAAACCGTTTCGGTCCGAGCGAAGAACGGGAATGCACTAGCGAATGCACTAGCAAACGGGTGTGGCGGAGAGGATTCAGCTTGGCGCGGTACGCAACCAACAAGCTCACAGATCGCACGATCCGCGCGTTAAATTCGGCCGGCCGTTACGCGGATGGTGGCGGACTTTACTTGCAGGTCCAGCCGGGCGGATCGAAGACGTTCGTCTTCCTGCGCCAGTCAAATGGCCGCCGCCAACTGGCGGGACTCGGCTCCTACCCTGCTGTCTCGCTCGCCACCGCCAGAACCAAGGCAGCCGTCATCCGCGCGGCAGAGCAAGATGGGCGCATCCAGTTGCTCATGGGGGCCGGCCGCGACTTCTCTGAGGCCTGCGCGGCACTGACCGCTGGCAGCAAGACGACAGGCGAAGCTGCCGATGATCAAGACCTGCGAGACGAGGTCCCGACATTTCGGGACTTCTCAAAGGACTGGATGGATCGCAATCTCGTCAAACTTTCCAATGAGAAAGCTAAGGCGCAGTGGTATTCAACGCTCAAGGCCTATGCCAAGCCGATTGCCGCCAAGCGCCTCGACGAGATCGATACAGGCGACGTCCTGAAATGCCTTCGACCAATATGGACGGAAAAGCCGGAAACGGCGCGCCGCGTTCAGCAGCGTATTGAACGCATCCTTTCGGCCGCTGACGTCCTTGGCCATCGCACCGGCCGCAACCCAGCACAATGGAAAGGCCACCTCGACCAGGTTTTGCCCGTGATGCTTCATATGAGGCAGCACCATGCCGCCATGCCATACGCTGCCCTGCCCTCTTACATGGAGAAGCTCGCGGTGCGGCAGACAATGGCGTCCCTCTGCCTCCAGTTCATCATCCTGACCGCAGCAAGGTCGGGAGAAGCGCGCGGCGCGTCATGGGACGAAGTTGACCTGACGCGGGGTGTTTGGACAATTACTGCCGAACGAATGAAGGCGCGCCGACCGCACCACGTGCCCTTGAGCGGCGCTGCGCTTGCGTTGCTCAAAACCCTCGATCCCGGTCCGAACCGAGGGACAGCATTCATCTTTCTGTCGCCGTCAGGATCCGGGCACTTGTCGGAAGCCGCACTCAGGAAACTAATGGCACTAACCGGCGCCGGGGAATTCACAATCCATGGGTTCCGCAGCGCCTTCCGCGACTGGGCAGGCAACGCGACCGAGTTTCCCCGCGATCTCGCCGAGGAAGCACTCGCCCACCAACTTGGCGCCGTTGAAGCCGCTTACAGACGAGAGCAAGCTGTCGAGCGACGCCGCGTCATGATGGAAGCCTGGGCGGCTTTCGTAGCGCAGGCTTGAAAGATTCCGCCTCGATGCAGGGATCCGATCTGTCATTCTTGAATACGGTTGATCTTGATGCCGCATTGCGGATTCGCAAAGAGAGCCGTCCTGAAGGAATTCGAAGCGCGCTTCGGAAGGCTTGGAAGGCCAACTTGCGAGACGGTGATTTCGATGAGTCGAATGCAATCGAGCTGCCGCAACTGTTGGCAATTGGGTTTCGTGATTACAACGTTCCCGACATCACTGCACCTATAGTCGAACCAGATAGCGCGCTTCCAACTGCCTCATGTGTCCGACCAGCCATTCAGGCGCCGCTCTTCGCCACGATGCCCACAGTTCAGGATAGCTCATCGCTACGAATGTTGGTGTAGAACCTGAAACGCGCTCAGCAAATAGCTCGATCTCTTTTCGGTGCTGCGCAAACTCCGCACTGCATTCTGGATTGGCTGGCTCCCAGTACAGATAAAGCAGCGTTGTGGGCTGATCTCCAAACGTCCGCGCCAATCCAAAGGCGTGCTTGACTAGTTGGGCAGCGTCCAGCCAAACGTACGTATTCGGAGCATCCATGAGCCGCTCCATCTCACGAAAGTAGCCTTGCTCGCGCCGCGCATCGCGGATTTGATCTGCATATGCAGGCGAGAAAGAGGCAGAATACTTGGACAGGTACTCTGTCAGCTTCGACTCAATACCAACAACGCCCATGGGCCCCGAGGCGAGAACATCGAGATTGGGGGACTTACCACCGCGAAGACCCGTTGGGCATTTACGTTCAAATTGAAGATCGACAGAGCCGGTTAGCCCCGGAAGTACTAGATCGGACATTTGACGGCGAAAGGGGGAAAAGCAGTTTACTCCTAGCGCGGAGGATGAGTGTGCAGCTCGAAACTTGGACTCAAGTTCGTTGCCGTCACCCTGGCTTAGATCTGCTTCGAAGTCTTCTAAGGCGACGAGCGGGACAAGGTTTTCTCGAAAAGAGGAAACGTAGCCTTTGTCATCCACTACGATATCGGGTCGAGAACGTGCCAGTGCTTCTCTAAGGGCGGCACGTGCGCGTTTCAGGGCCGGGCTTGCCAGCGCGTTTTCTTGCTTCATGACTGCATTATAGCTTAGGGAAGCAAACCAGCGCCAACATTTTTTCGGATTGTCTCTGAAGTATCCTGCAACTCGTTTTCTGCGAGCGCACCGATATCTCGCAAAGTGCTTCAAAATGGAATTTCGTCATCCTCAAAATCCTCCTCGGCATGAGGTTGAGCTGGTCTGCCAAGTTCGAGAAGGTCGTCCAGGTACTCCGCCATGTTTTGGGTGCGTTTATTGATCGCATCGGCATTCCATCTTTCATAACTGGCCGCATCGATGGCGCCTCGAAAGCACTTATCGATCTTTCGATAGGCGTTCCGCTTTCTGCCCCACTGATCATTGCCGAGATCTTCGTTGACCTCTTTCGGCAGGAGGCAGAAATTGCCAATTCGGCCGCGCAGTTCTGCGCGCTCGTTTTCATCCGGGAACTGATCAAGCCAGGCTCCGTCGGGCGCACGGGGGAGTATGTGCTCCACGTGCGCGAGGAAGATTTGCCGGGGCTTCAGAAGGCCTTTAGAGTTAGCCAGATCGGATTCATACAGCTTTACCAAAGGGCGATATTGCGACGAATCCGTCATGCTGGCGCGCAGCGTGCCGCGCGCCTGAGCCAGCTGACGAGGGCTGAACTGGTAAGCGGTGTTCGCGTTGCGCTCGCGGTCGAGCTCCATGAGGAAGAACCTGCTTAGCCAACTCTTTCGGCTTTGCCATCCGAGCAGGTGCGCAATGTACGCCGCCCGGCGCAGCCGCCGAAGCCCGACATCCGCGTTGTTTGGCCTGTGGACCAGTATCCAGTATGCCGCCGGCTTCCATTCTGGAAACTCTAAAAACATGAGCTGAGCGAGCGAAGGATCACCCTTGAATGAAAGGTCTTTCGACCGCAGGTCATCCAGCTTTTCACTCGATTTCCGGCAGCTTTCCATTTGACGCAGAAAGTCTTTTACGCGCCCCGCAACGGCTTCCTTGGTTTGCCCAGTACCAAAATCGTTCTCAAACTCAGCCTGCGCCCAGTCCTTATCCATGGGTTCATCACGCTTCGGTGGCTCGTAGCGCCATGTTGCGATAGACCACAAAAGATCCTCAAACTCGCGGCCCGCCTCCCGTTGGGTCTTGTACCATTGCTCTGTGAATCCAGTTGTGGGCAATGAGTGGCTGGACAAAGCCTCGTTTACAACGCCCTTCACGAGCTCATGCCAATGTAAGTGGATACCGCGATTGTTGGCTCGGTCGAAAAGAATCAGCCCTTGATCCATATCCGCCCAGACAACATTGAACACGGCCTTGCTTGTCATCCAGTCGACGAACGTCTGGAGATTCTTGATGCTCGAAAGCCGTCTTAGGAAAGCCCGTTCTATGCCGTATATTTGGTGATCGGCGACAGTGTTGTCTGACCGACCCGGCTGATGGGAGCCGTTCGCCACCCTTGTTAGGGCGCCGCCGAGCGTGCGCAGATAGATCCGTGGTCGATTGCCATGCCTGGAAAGCCGTGCCGCGTTCTGTCGTTGGAGCGAGCTTTCCTCAAGAGTCGGCGCACGCCCGATCGCTGCCATGAGTATCGTGAGCGTCGTAATGCGCTGCTGCCCGTCAAAAACCCAAGCTTCTCCGGGATTCTCGCCTTTGGCGAGCAGTATGGGACCTAGATAGTACTCGCGACCAGCATCGGATTGGAACGCCTGCAACAAGTCTTCTAGAAGGACGTTCGCTTGACGCATTTGCCAAACATACTGGCGCTGAACCTTGGCCGGCTCAAAATGAAAACGGTCAAACAGCCTGCCCACATCGATGAGTTCAACAAACATGCGGCCCCCTCAAGTTGAACGACGTTAATGTCCATCAACTTTGACGGCAAGCGCCTCGGTTGGGGCTGCGGTTTCAGCGGTTCACCTCCAAGCCGCCGAGCACGGAGTCGTGCCTTCTTTCAAGGAAAGCGCATCGCGTGCCCAGCTTTCCGTCGTGCCCATAAAGCAGGCTGTAGAGGAACGGCGCTATGGAACCGCCGACGACGAAGGGGATGGATCAGCTTCAAGATGCAACCGTCCCGACCGGAGCTCATCGATGAGGCTCTCGAAGTTTTGGCAATCTTCAACCGCGTCCCGCGATTGAATTTCAAGCCGGTCCGCTTCGTGCCTTATCTCCTCCAGTTGTTTCTCCAAACTAATGATCCGCCTACGTTGGATCCACGCACAGAGTATCACTAGCACCTCCTGGATCGAAGGTGCTTCCAGAAGAGCTTCGACGCCTGCCGATCAAGTCGGCGCCGCTGCTTCAATAGCCCCCCAAGTTCCGCCCTCGCGTTCTCAAGCCTTTGTCTCTCTTGTTTGATGCAACTCTTGAGTGCCCTGATGTGTGATGCAGCCGCCGCCTCGCTCCAAGGCAAATTGAAATCAAACGGTTTTGGCTGTTCAAGTTCGTTAGGCACTGGTTGCCTCCCGCGCCGTCGAATGGACATCTGTCACCAATGTTTCCCAATAGCGTGCGGTGTGGGCAGCGAATGCGTCAACAATTTTTCGGTATTGCCTCGGTAATCCGAATTCGCGCGGATGGCGCTTAAGCAATTGCTCTGTGCACCAGCTCATTTTGAACTGATGGTAGTCCCGAATGAGAAGTTGTTCGCGGACGCCGGCGCAATTCTGTTCGACGTCCTTCAGCCGGCTCGATACCTATTCTATCTTGACGGCATTGGTGCTGATCTCGCGCGCTCTTGCTCGAATTTCAGCAGCTTCCTCCCGAGCCTTCAAAAGGGCCGCGCCACTGAGTAACAGAGCTAAGAATCCCAAAAGTTCGCCAGCCCCAATCTCGCCGATGACGCTGAGACTCTCGGCAAAGTCATCAGCGCCAGCGACAGGCAGCGAGGCAACGATATCTTGAAGGTCGAGCTCTTTCAAATCGGGAAAGGCTTTCTCAAGCAGGCTCACCATCTGGGCCGAAACCAGAGTGGCGCCAGAGCCGGTACTGATCTGCTTGCTCATTGAAGTTCTAGACTCAAATGCCTCCGAGAGTTTCATGAAGCGCTCAACTTCAGCAAGGGACTGATCGCCGAACCAGCCGCCTGACTTTCCAAACGCTGAACGACGAGATGACAGACCTTGGGTCACTTTAATCGTCCTGCCGAGTACTCGCCGGGCGCTTTCGCTGCGCTGCTGAGAGAGCTCGTTCACAGCTTGGACTGTCTGAAGGACCTGGAGCGCATGCTCCGCTCTTGCTATTCGAAGCCGATCTTTTTCGGCCGCCGCTTTTTCGATCGCCAGCTTTGTCTCATTCCTGGCGGCCGCACGCATCGACGCACTTGCGATGCGCTCAAACAGCCAGGCGAAGAACGCGCCAATCGTCAACGGATCCATCAGTTCGCCTCCTCCCCTGCCCACAGGACGTATGGGCGCATTGAAAGTCAAGTTGCTCCAACAGGTTGGACTGGCTGCGCGACTTGGATGCATGGCAGGATGCAAGTCAGCTCGCATCTGGATGGACTGGCCACTTTCTCAGTATCCACCGTGCACTGAGTTATTGCCGGCGGCGCCACTGCTGACCAGTTCAGCGAAAAAATTGACCTGCTGCATCTGCTCAAGGCTAGTGACAGCCGTGTTGGCCAGCTTCGGATTGGCGACAACGATCGCAAGCGCCTGAGCCCGGGAGATCGCCACATTCAGCCGGTTCTTCGAGAACAGGAACTCGATCCCCCTGGGACTTTCGGCGGCGTCAGACGTACACATTGAGAGGATGACGACCGGTGCTTCTTGTCCCTGGAACCTGTCCACACTTCCTACCCGGGCTCCGGGACCGAGCGCCGCCTTCAGTTTGTTCACCTGAAAATTGTACGGCGCAACGATCAGGATATCGCGCAGCGTAATCGTCCGTGGGCGGCCTTCTTTCTCTGACCAAACGGGCGTGCCGATGAGCTCGCTTGTGATCTCCCTGATTATCTCCACTTCTTCATCGCTGCCTTGCGTATTGCCGTCATGCTGGACCGGCACGAAACAGATGCCCGATGCCTTGCGGATGATCGGGCCTTTCGGCTGGACAACGTGTTCACACGTCGCCTCGTCGGATCCCAGCCGGCCATCATAGACCTGCTCGGAGATCACCCGGCAAACGTCAGGATGCATTCGGTACGTTTTGGGAAGAAACACGCCGAGATCCGAGGGGATCGTTGCCTTGCCTTGCAGCAGGTAGTCGAGGATCGACAGACCGCTCTCACCCGGGTGCGAGCCCTGGATTGGTTGCGAGAGCTGCATCTGGTCGCCCATCAGGACGATGTTCGTCGTCGCAGCACTCATACCGATGAGATTTGCAATCGAGACCTGGCCGGCTTCATCGACGAAGAGATAGTCGAATTCCTCCTGGACTAGAGGATTGGCAAAAGCCCAGGCTGTGCCGCCGAAGCAGAGCGCCTCGGAGATGGCGAGATTCTTCACGCTTGCGATAAGTTCTATATCGCCCCGCTCGGCGAGCTCATCATCACCGCCTTGCTGCGCCTTGACGAGACGGGCTGGAATGAGGTCCGCTGCCACCTGATCGGCGACACCCGCAAGAAGATTGTTGATCGCCTTGTGGCTGTTCGACGCGATCCCGACTTTCTTCCCGTCCTTGAGAAGCCGCGCGATGATGTGCTTGGCGGTATAGGTCTTACCCGCACCGGGCGGGCCCTGGATGCAGAGATAGCTGCCGTCGAGATTTCGAACGGCTTCGATAACGGAGGCCAGCAATGGTTGGCTCGGATTGAGAATTTCGCCGTCAGCATTGCCCCGGATGCGAGGGCGCCTGCGCTGGAGGAAGTCCATGATAGCCGACTGCGCCCAACCTGACTGCACCGTGTCTTCGACGACGGTGAATATCGCTGAAGGTATTGGCTCCGGATCAATCCGTTCATACGGAACCAGGTTCATTTTCTCGGGCAAATCCTGCTTCGAACCGAAGCTGATGATGCCAGTGTCAGGATCATAGTCCTTCACGCTGATCTTGGTCTTCGCCTCAACAAGGATCTCGAACACCTTGGCCTTGCCCTTATAAGGCTGGTCAACGTCGAACTGGTATTCGTAGATCGGGTTTCCCCGTTTCGGCTTCACCGCAGGTGTCGACGTACGCGTCACACCGGCGAGGCAGTCCATGTCGTCATACAGCTCAGGCTCCGACCACCCCAGACGGTCGAAATACTTCCACCACATGGGCTTTGCTTCGCGCCGGTGAAACTCGAGCGACCAGGCAAGCACCTCTTGCACGGCGCCGAGCGGCGTGCCCGCGTTTGTGCCGGCCTCCGCCAGCAGGGTATCGCGAAGGTCCGTATACTCACCCGCCTCGGGACTGATCTCGGGTTCGCCCTCCCCTACCGGGCCCAGAAAAGGGATCTTGTGCGCCGCCTGTTCGCGCCGCAGCCATTCGGCGAGCTCCAGGGTGCTGTCGCAATCATCGATATTGTAGTCACGGATACTCTTCAGAACGGTCGAGGTCTCCCAGGTCTCTCCGTCCGGGTTCTCGCGCCAGGCTTCATAGACGATGATACTGTCCGATCCGCTGGCAACCTCGGTCGCGCGTTTGCCGCGATAGATGTGCTCTACGTTCTTGATCGAGTATTTCGGCTCACCGATCAGCACGCCGTGCCGGACAACCGTGTAGAGATCAACGAACACATGATTGCGCAGCAGATTGTCGACCATGTCTTCGCAGACACCGTGCTGCCCCATCAGCTTGCGGATCGCGGTCACTTCATAGGCCGAGTAATGGTAGATGTGCATGGAAGGATCTGCCTTCCAGCGCGCATGGACCCACTCGATGAAACCGGTGAACGCCTGCTTCTCGGCCGCTTTGTCGTGCGCCCAGAAATCCTTGAACGCGCGGCTTCCATCGGGGCCCAGGTAAGTGCTGCCCCAGAGATATTCGAGGCCGCCCTCGACCCCGGGAAATCCCTCGATGTCGAAGTAAACATCTCCAGGGCTTGCCGGCGGAAGGAGTGCGAGCCCGCGGGCTGCTCCCGGGCCATGATTGATGATCTCGTAGACCGGCTTGTCCATGCCTTTTGAAGCGATCTGCAACCGCGCCTGCGCCTTTGCCCGCTGGAAGCTCTCGGCCTTCATGCCGGGGATCTCATCAAGCGTGGATCTGGCGAGCGCTGTCATTGTTTCGATGCCCGCCGCTTCGAGTTTGAGGACCTGGCTGCGGCGGAGATTTGCGACCTGGGATAGGTGATCGCGTTCGGCGAGCAGGCGCTTAGCGAGATCGCTCCAGTCGCCGTGCGAGCTGCTTTCGGCAGGATCAGGTGTCGGTGCCTCGTCGTCTTCGTGGAAGGCGAGGAAGTTCTCCTTGAGCGCTCGGTAATAGGCAAAGTGGCTGGCAACGGCGAGTTCGCGTTTCTCGCTATTGCCGAGAACGACAGCCATTCGGTCTGGCCGCCGGCCCTGCACGGCCTCAAGCATCTCGGCATAGCAGCAGAGCTGAATGGCGAAATACGGCTTGAGCTTGCGGGAGAGCTTCGTGTCCCAGACCTCGTAGTGGAAGTCGCCGAGCGCAGAGGCACCCGCAACCTTCACCAGGAAGTCCGCCTTGCCGGCGAAGCGGTCCATTGTGAGGTAAGCCTGCGTGATGACTCCGCGGCCGGCTTTCATCGCCTGGACCGTCTGCTCGCGCATCAAATGCGGGCGGTCATCTTCAATGGCGCAGATATCCGCGCCAGACGCTGCGAGCTCGCGGACGAAGGAATCCTCGTGGGCGAACCCCTTCTTGCGCAGGTGCACCAGCAGCGGATCGTCTTGGTCCATCTGTTCGGCAAGCAGCGGATCGTGCAGGCGCTTGCGGTTCATCGCCGAGGCGAACGGCGACTCCATGAACGTGATTAGGTCCGAGGGGGAGAACAGGATGCCCTGGTCAGTAAGCTTCAAGAAAATCACTCCACTTCGGATTGCAGATTGAGAGAACTAATGGATTTGGAGACGATGTCTAATGGCAAATGGCTTGATGCGTTTTCGAGTCCCCCCCCAAACTGAAAGGACGTGTCTTGCTATCCCAGAGCCCGTAGTTCCTCTTGCAGGGTTTCCAATTCCTGCGACATGGCAGCGACCTTCGGCTCGAGCGCTGCACGCTGCACCTCCAGCTGGTCGTTGAGAGAAATCAGCCGTCGCAATTGCACATCGAGCGAGGAAATCGCCGCCAAGTAGCGGCCCTCTTCCGCACTGAGCCGCGCCCTTCTCCGGTTCCGCGGATTATCCGCGTCGTCGGATTTCGGGTTGAACCTGAACCGGCGCTCCAGATCACGGCGCCACTTGAACAGCCGCTCCGTGAGCTGATCGCCGAACCCGGGGATCTGTGACACGATCGTCGGATCGAGATCCGCCGCTGTTTCGATCCCGAACGAGACAAGCTGCGCAATCCGGCCCGCCCCAATACCGTGGATGCATCCAGGGCCGATCCGGAACGAGTCGAGATAAGCGCGCAACTGCACCTCGCGCGGCGTGGCCAACTGGAGCGAGACTGACGCTTGCGCCTGCTTGAGCAATTGGCTTGCGCCTAACCGCGCCCGCTCAATATGCGCCGCCACACTGACAGCTTCTGCATAGGCTCCATTGCGGAGTTCGCCGGTCAAGGCCTTCACTTCGCCGGTGAGCTTCGCAACGCGGCGGCGGCGCCGATAGAAAATCAACGCGTTTGCGCTGAGGACAGCCAACACGACGAACAGAGATCCAAGGAGAGCCCAGGCCATGCCGCTGGATGCAAAAGTCAGGACAGCCGACACACCGCCGATACCGAGAAAGGTGGGCAGTTTCGCGAGGATCTTCAATCGCCAGGCCCGGCCGGCGGGAAGAGCGACCGAGGGCGCTTTCCAGGCGCCGAGACGTTTTGTGCGCGCAGTCTCCGCCAGCAGACGCTGCGAGATCCGGAGCAATGCGCCCGGGTCAAACTTTCCGGCGCTCAACGAAGCGGGGACCCCGTCAAGGAAGGCCACAATGCCGGCCTGCTCGAACGCGCACCAGGGGCAAGATGCGAGGCCCTTGCGATACACATGCGACCGCCTTTGGCTGCAGGTCGTAAGCCCGCCCGCCAGCTCCGTTAGCGCCGCCGCCCACTCCCTCGCCGTTGGGCGAGATGAGGGCGCTTCTCCCCTTTCTGGCTGAAACGCTCTCAGAAACAGTGCCCGGATGTCTTCGCTGACCAGCGACAGCGGCGGCGCGGCCGGCGGCGGCTTCAGCAGAACAGGCGGATCGAGATAGGCGTAGCCATGCTGCGCAATGGCGCCCGCAATCTCTGTCGGCGCCCCCGCCTTCACCGGCACGCCAGAATAAGGATGACGCCCAAGGAACAGGAGCTGGAAGATCAGGACGGCAAGCCCGAACGCATCATGGTCCGGCGTGCGGTCGACATCACCAAGCCGCTGCGACTGCAGCTCAGGCGGCGTATAGGTGTCCATGCCAACCTGGCAGCGGTAGATCCGGTCGCCAGCCGTAAACTGCATGCTGTCGCAATCGATCAGCCGGACCTTGCCGTCTTTTCCGACCCTGACCGAGCCGTGATTGACATCGCCGATGACAATGCCGGCGGCATGCGCCGCTGCAAAGGCGACCGCCGTGTTGGCGGCCACCCGCACCAGAAAGCCCCAGTCGCTGTCCGGCAGGTGACGCGCCCTGTCGCGAGGCGAGTAGATCTCGTGAACATCATACGGCTCGGGCGCCCGGGCCATGATGAACCCTTCGATGCGCCCGTCCTTGCCGCGCAGCAGGGCGCGCGGCCAGGCGGCATGAATCGCAAGCGCCCCGGGGCCTGCGCTCACCATCGCTTCAAGCTTCGCCGCCGCCTCATCCTGCAGGGGCTCACGGTAAATCTTGGCGACTTCCTCCGCATTGGAGACAAGCGCGAAGACGGTCCCCTCCCCGCCTTCGCCAAGTTTCTCGCCAAGGGGCGGTCTAGTCTGAGGCCGCATGCTGGTGCTCGCCGGCCGAGGCCGCATCGCCCGCCACGCGCTGAAGCGGCGCGAGCCTCGAGGCAAGGATCAGGGACTTGTCATCATCCGTTCGCGCATTGATCGCCTCGCTCGACAGATAGGCGGCCAGGGCATTGGCAAGAACGAGGTCTTCGCCTGCCGCGCTCGATTCCCTCACCGCCGGCAGCATCTCGTTGAAGAAGGCGTCGGCCACCGAGCTGCCCGCCGCTTCGCGGATGAGCAGTCTCTCGAGACCATCACTGAAGAGCGACACTTCCGCCACGCCGTAGGAGCGCAGGCCCACATGGGCCCGCTGGCGGGCGTCCTCATCGGTCAGGAAATAGGTCTCGTTGGCATAAGTCCCCCGCTGCGGTTCGAACACCAGCTCCCACCGCCCCTCAGCCGAGGGCACGACGATCGCGCCGTCGCCGATCTGCACGAAGGCAGACCAGGTATCGGCGACCAGCGCAGCAACCAGCGTCGAGGCATAGTCCCGCGCGGGCTGTTTCTCGGTGAAGGCCCTCAGCGTGACGGCAAGCGCAGCATAAGACAGGAAGTCCCCGAGGTCTGTCTCCGAGATTACTCCGCCTGCGTCGCGCAGACGGTCGCTGGCAACGGTCAGGAAGGCTTCCGCAGCCACCTTGGCACCGGTGGCCGCATGGGACGAGGAGCCTGCGCCGTCACAGACGCAGGCCGCGAAGACATTGCCCCGCACCGTCCCGATGAGACGGGCGGCCGCGAAATCTTCGCACCCCCGCCCCTCGGCCACGTGACGGGTCCCGGTCACCGCCGCTTTTGCATATCGCCATCCTGGCCTCATGCGTCAGACCTCCGCCCAGCCATCGGGCGCAGGCAGCGCGACACGGTCGCCAGGCGAGGAGCGCGACACCGCCTTCAGCGAGTTCGACAGCCAACGGAAGAGTTCGGCGAACTTCAACCCGTCAAGCTTCATCGGCGGACGCACGGAAATCTTCGAGAGCGTCTCCATGTCCGCGCCGTCGACGCCCACCGCGAAGAAGGCAAAAGCGTTGCTCTCCTCACCCTCCCGGATGCGCTTAGCAGCCGCCGTCCAGGAATCGGTCGGCGCGCCGTCGGTGATCAGGAAGATCCAGGGCCGGTAGTAGGAAATCCCTGCCTCTCGGTAGGCGACCTTGCGGCCCTCGAGTTCATCGAGCGCAAACTTGATCGCAGCGCCCATGGGCGTGTCGCCGGTTGTCTCGAAGGCTTCGGGATAGATCGCTTCCGGATTGGCAAAGTCCTGCCGGACCTCGACGGGGCCGAAGGTGACCACGCACAGCTCCACGCGCTTGGCCGCCAGCTTGTCCTGGCAGAGCTCGGCAATCAGCGCGTCATAGCCCTTGTTGAGCGCCTTGATTGGCGCGCCCATCATTGAGCCGGACGTATCCAGGAGCAGAACGCACGGACACCGCGGCTCGGGGTTCTCGGCAAAGGCGGTCGAGCGGAACGGGATTTGTTCCAGTTCGAATGGTTCATCTGACATGGCGGCGATCTCCTTCGCGTTAAGTCATCAGGCAGGTTCGAATGCAGCCTTCGAAAAGGCCGAGATGTGGACCACATGATCATCGGCGATGAGCGCGGAGCCGCACGCCGACGGACCGTCCAGCCGCACGTCATCGCCGAGCCCGACCGACGGCGAGACCATCTGGTCGAGGCCGGTGACCGCCGCGATGAAGGCCCGGGCCGTCTCGGGCCCCGGCATCGGAAACGGCGGCGTCTCGCCAAGCGCATTCAGGCAATAGCTGCGCACCAGCTTGCCGAAGATCGCGCCGAACGCGCGGGGACTGCCTGCAACCTCAATCCCGACCGCGCGGCCATCGATGTAGAACACCGCGCCCACCTGGCCCTCAGCCGGGACAAAGGCTGATGACAGGCGCGCAATCTCTGCCCGGCGCAGGACATAGCTATCGTTCATGGCGGACGATGCACTGCGCGTTCCTGTTTCCTGCAGGGCTTCCTGCACGTCGTCCCAGACCGCGCGTTGGTCCGCATCGAAGTCACCCAGCGTTTCTGCGCGGCGGGCATAACCTCTGATCGGACCAACATCATCGAGCAAATCCGCGGCCCAGTCGGCGTTCACCTGGCGGGCGGTTTTCATCCGCCGCGCGCTGGCCATCCGCTCGGCCTTGCGCAGCCGGGCCTTTGCAAACAGCGCTTCGCCGCTCGAGGAAAAACCTGCCGCCTCGTACCGCCACCTGCCCTGCTCCACACAGGACACCGGAAGGGTCAGCTTCGCGCCAGCAGGAACGAGGATCGTCGCGTTGACGATCCGGTTCTGCTTGGCACCCTTGAGTTCCTCGCCGTCGAACAGAAGGACGGGCTTGTCCGAACTGTTAGTCGCCAGAAGATTGGCAACGATGCCGGCGTCGGAGACTTCCGACACTTCAAGCTGCCCAGCGGCAATTGCCTCGTCGAGCAGCAGGTAGGGGCTCTCGCGGGAACTTCCCTCGGCGGTGAGCGGCAGCATGGTCAGGCGACCGGCATGGACCGGGGCGCCGGGACGCAAAGACTCAAGACAGTTCTGGATAGCACGCATGGCAGGTCTCCTCTTGCTGAAACCCAGGCAAGCCGAAGGCGCTCGCTCCCGTGACGAAAAAACGGGACCGCTGAAGCCAATTGCAGGCGCTGGGATGACCGAATCACCTTATGTGCTAGAATGATCCGGTTAGTAGATGGTTCTACTTTTTTGATGCATCGTATATGTTGAGGAACCTTAAGGTGTCAAGGACCCCCGTCGAAACTTCGCCGGAATCGCTCGGCTGGTCAGTCACCGCCCGCCTGCGCTTTCTGGAAGAACAGGCCTGGTGGACCGGCGGCGTAAACCGGCGTGATATCGTCGATCGCTTCGGAATATCCGAGCAGCAGGCGTCCGGAGACTTTACCCGCTACCAGGAACTCGCTCCCGCAAACCTAGCCTATGACAAGAGCGGCAAGACCTACCGCCCCACCACAGAGTTCAAGCCCCTCTTCTTCGAGCCCGACTCCGCAGAGACACTCGGTCAGTTCCGACTCATCGCAGAAAATGTCATCCCGCCCGACGCGCTTACTGAAGGCGTGACCGCCGCCATCGCCGGCGCCATAGCGCGGCCTGTGGATCCGGAGCTCCTGCGCATTGTTCTGCAGGCCATCCGCGAGCGCCGGCGCATGTCTGCCTTCTACGTCTCGCTTACTTCGCCTGATGGGAAAGTGCGCACGATCGAGCCGCACGCCATCGTGTTCGACGGGTTCCGGTGGCACGCGCGCGCGTTCGACGTCGAAGCCAGCGGCTGGCGCGACTTCGTGCTCGGCCGTCTCTCGCGCGCCTCCCTGCTCGAGGCGTCGAGCGAGATGACGGCAGACGATGACGCAGACTGGCAGGACATGGTGCAGCTCACCATCGCCGCCAATCCGGGCCTCAGCCCGGCCCAGCGCCGGCTCATTGAACGCGATTACGGCATGCACCGGGGAAAGTTGGTCATCACAGTCCGCAAGGCGCTGCAGTTTTATACCAAGCTCAGGCTCGGGCTTGATCTGGACGGCAAGGCACGATTGCCCGAAGACCAGCATATTGTGCTCGTCGAGGAGCGGGCTGCGAAATAAGAATCTAGCACTCCTCGACAGCCGCCGCCTATTTCAAGTGAGATCTCAACGCTTGCTCAAAATCTTCCGCCATCGGACGAGATAGTCCGGCGGGTACGAACTTTCCAAATGTCGTACTGGACTTATGACCGCGTTTTTGGGCACATTCGCGAATTGCCGCAACCAACGCCTTGCCTAAAACCTTGTGCTGGATGCCATGTTTGGCGGCTTCGGCTTCAGCGTCGCCATCGCCGTACTGAGGAAGCTCCCCCTTCCCCACCGCCTTAATCTTGTCCATAGCGTCTTTCCGCTTCCTACGGAATTCCATCAAGGCCTTGTCCGCCAAACAGGCTTCACTAAGTGCCTCATGAATGAGAGCCTGAGCGTCTTCGAGCGAAACACCGAAGTGCGCGGATACAATCTCGGGTTCGGCCCAATAAGCTTCAATATCCGAGCACTTGCTGAACCATATCCTATGCCCGGCATCAGAATACGGCTTCGTCAGTGCAGCAATTTCCAATGGCATGAGAAAGTCACGGTCTCGATGCAATACTGCTGAGAGGCTACCGCCGGTAAGCGCGATCAATCCACTTACTACTTCAGGCGTAGGCAACTTGGTCGAGCCGTGGAACGGCCAGATCGCTATATGACGGTCAAGATCAGGCCACTGACTAAGCAGAGCCTGTATTCGGCCGGAATCCTTATCCTCCGTCATCAGAACGATTCGCCGATCAAGGAGTCCCCATCCCATGAGTTGACGGCCTTCCGTGTCTCCACTTGGCACCGACTGCCCGTTGCGCATCCAAACTACTCTGGCGTCTGGTGACAGGGCTCGAATTACCGAGGGGCTGTGGGTCGTCAAGATGACCTGGGCATCGAAACGCCGGGCTGCTTTCGCCAAGACGGTAACCAGGCGCTCCTGCGCAGTCGGATGGAGGTGAGAATCAGGCTCGTCCACCAACAAGATCACAGGACGGAAATAAACCAGATAGGCGAAAATCTGAATAACTTGAAGGAAACCGATACCGGCGAGTTCAAGTGGCTTGAATCGCTTCGCATCAGCTTTCTTCATCTCAGCTGTCTGAAATGTGGCCTGAATGAGGGAGTGTTTGTCGTCGTCAAAGTCCACGCTAAGAGACAACTCGCCCATAACTTCCGACACAAACTTTTGAACAAGATCGAGTCCGCTCTCCTTTTCAATGAGCACATCCTTCAGCAAAAGCAGAACGTTCCGGAGCACTGTGTTGGCGTCCCCTGCCGCCGCTAGCCGCCGGACAATAAGCTTAGAGCGCTTCTCTTCGGTTAGAGGAATACCCGCCAGCCCTGGGATGTAGGCGCTAAACTCCCGGCGCTTATCCCTCAATTTCGCAACAAAAGGGTTGGACGACGGAACATGAACACTCAGCCCCTGGTTTCGGGCGGCTTTGATCCACATTCTTGCTGACACTGGCTCGCCGTCGTCAGCCGCAGCGTCGACAACCATCTCAAGTTGGGGAGAGCCTTGAAAGTTCCCATAGTCCTGACCATGAGCCGCTCCCAGATAGTTGGGTGACGGCATGAACGTAGCGTCAGTTTCTGATAGCACCGCACCGTCAGTCGTCTTCGTTTTAGCTTCAATGTTTGGATTGCGACCGGTTTGGAACATCCAGTGCATTGCCGTTAAAACAGAGCTTTTGCCGGATCCGTTTGAACCAACGATCACAGTGAAATCAGACAGTTCCAGAGTCGCCGACTTGATCGCTTTGAAATTTTCAATCGTTACTTTTCTTATTCGCATCCAGTTTTCCGCTATTGATCCGCACACACACATCACACTCAAGAAGATAAGACCCATAGCTGCTTAAGCACTGGGGCGAACTCGACTTATGGAGCAACCCTAGAAGTCGACGCCAGGCCCGACAATGTTGCGCTTTGATCCAGAGCAGAATCCGGAACGATAAGGTAACTCCACGATTTCCCGCCCGTGCTCTCTGCGTGAGCGTTTGCGTGCTTGATCCAGGTTACAGCGGCGCGGGATTTGGCTTCTACCGTCACATCGTCCAGCTCGGATTTGGCTTTGATCTCGACGATCAGCTTTTCGATGTCTGTCTCGACCACAAAATCCGGCTCGTACTCTTCTCCCCTCAGATACTCGATCCGAAACTGCTTTGATGCGGGCTTGATCCAGCGGAGGACAGATTTTTCAAACTCCCGGTCAATTAGTTCGGCGAAGCGCCGTTCGGCGTCCGAGTGGAAACGCTGGTAGGGATAGACGCACTTTGAGAACCCGTGAAACAGGAATGACTTTGTTGCGCTGAGCGGCGTCGCCGGTTGCCTGTAGTCACGCAGCTTGTCTTTCTGTATCGCGAAGTACTGCGCTTCCAGCACGCGAAATCCGCGTGTCACGTTTGCGCGGTATTCGGCCGGGGTTTCCCATAGCTGCTCTTTCATCTGCATAAAGATGAAATCGGCAAAGTCCTTGCCGTGACCGAGGGCGACGTTTTCGACGTCTTCCGGCGTATCGAGATAAGACCGCAAGTGAGCAATGACTTGCCCGGCGAGCCTATAAAGCAGATCGGCGTGCTCGTCATAATCGACTTCATCGAAGGCGATGAGGTGTCGCACGATGTAGTCTTCCAGGCGCTCTTCGGTCGCGCCTTCGACGGCGCGCGCCAGTTCCCTCTGAACATCGGTTCGAAGGTCTCGGATCAAGATGCGATCTGAAATCGGCTGCTTTCGAACAGACTCCAGTCCCTTGAGGTCAAAGTCATGGAAACCGAAGGTCACGTCGCCAGTAGGGACCACGACAATTTCGGGGATATCAATCGTATGCTCGATGGTTGCTGCAATCACGGCGTCAGCGATGGCATCGGTGTCTGGTAGATCGACCACGCCTTCCAGCGAACCTTGACTGAATTCCGGCATTTCCCGGACAACCCGCTTCAGGTCCACCTTGATCTCTTCGCGCACTGCCTCTTTCGACAAACCCTGGATGCCTGTTGTGATCCGGCGTTCATAAGTCTTGATGACTTCTACAGCGGCGCGCGCGACCGCGCGCTTTTCTTCGGTATCGAAGATGAAGGGTGTCTTTTCGGCTTCGACGCCGGAGGGGCGGCGCCCCGTGATCATGGTGTCGATCACGGTTGGCACATCGATCAGCTTTTCGCCGCCGAGCGGAATTTGGCCTTCTCCCCCTCCGAGGATGATCTGCTTGACCTTTACGATAGAGTCTTCGGCCTTGGCGCGCTCGATCACGGCATCAAAGCGGTCGTGTGCAATGACAGTCAGGCGATCAACGTCCTCATTGCCCGTTCGCGCGCCGTAAGGAAGGCGAAGGCCACGTCCCAGAGTTTGCTCAGTCAGGATTTCAGAGGCCGAGGCTCGCAGCGGAATGATCGTGTAGAGGTTGGTGACGTCCCAGCCTTCCTTGAGCTTGTTGACGTGGATCACGATCTCGGTGGCGTGATCCGTTTCCAGCGAGATCAACCGCTGAACGGCTTCGTCGCTCTCTTCACCCTTCAGGTTGGAGTGAACCACAGCAACCTTGCTGCGATACCGGCCCCCGAAGAAATCATCGCGCTCGATGCGCTCGCGGATTTCGTCGGCGTGCGTCGTATCCTGAGCCACAACAAGCACGAAAGGCGTGACGCGCCGCAGCCCGGTTTCGCGGGCGTAGAGATCGAGGCGGAGTTTGACGTGCTCGTGATAGTGGATGCCGTCTTCGAGCATGATCGTTTCGAGCTGCTCTGGTGTGTAGTCCGCGCGCTTGAAATCGGCGCGCGTGGCGACGGCAGGCTCTTTCACGAAACCGTCCGCCATGGCATCGCCCAAGCTGTAGGAATAGATGACGTTCCGGAAGTCCTTGGGGCTCGCGCCAACGGTTTTGGGTGTGGCGGTCAACTCGACGCCAAGAATGGGCTTCAGCTCAGCAACAGCCTTCATGCCTGCCTTGGCGCGGTAGCGGTGCGCTTCGTCCATGAAGAGCACGAGGTCCGGCAGCCCAGCGAGATAGTCGAAATACGACTGCCCGATATACTCGTGCAGTCGTTTGACCTTGCCCTTGTCCTTGTTGATCTTGTCGACGTTGAAGATGTTGATGACCGCGCTTTCGCCGAACAGGTCGCCGCCGCGCACGCCCCGCCCCTCCTGCCAGGTATCCCCCGTCACGATGATCGGCGGCGTCTGAGCGAACTGGGCAATGCCTCGGAACACATATTTCGGAGAGGATTGATCGGAGAAGTCGCTGCGCAGCTTTTCGTAGATCGTCGTGTTCGGTGCCAGAATGAAGAAATTGCGTGCGCGGCCGGTGAGGAACAGGAAGGCGAGCATGGCGCCCATGAGGCGCGTCTTACCCACGCCAGTGGCCAGCGCGAAGCAAAGCGACGGGAAGTCCCGTTCGAAATCTTCGACCGTGGGATATGCCGCCTTGATCCGCTTCAGCGCTTCGTCCGGCGCCACTTCCATTTTGCCGAGATCGAGCATCGAAGCGACATCGGCCAGAATCTCCAGCGCCTCTTCCTGCGGCTTGCGCAGTGAGAGGCGTTGATTGATCTGGCGGCGGATGCGGGCGGGGTCTACCCCGGAAAGGGAATCGAGCGGCATCGGCTAGACCTCCTCGTCTTCGTCGTCGGCATCAGCGAACAGCGGCAAGGTCTTCGAAGGCGGCGGGGCATCGTCTTCTTCTGCATCGTCTGCGGCTTCAGGGAGCTTCGCGATGGCGAGGCTGTAATCGTCCCGGCCCCATTCGCATTTCTTCAGGATGGACTGGGGAATTTTCACAACGGTCAGGTTGTCGAACCGGTCCGTATTCGAACTGAAGGCCTTGCAGCAAACGAGCAGTGTCCGGTCGGGGCCGACATCTTCGGAGATGCGCCGCAAGGCGTCATGCGTCAACTTTTGCGTCGTGACATAGATGAAATCGGTTTCGGTAGAATGACCGTGATTCCAATAGTCCGCTTCGCTTGGCGCGTATGTGAAGCCAAGATGCTTGCACATTGCTTCCGCGAGCATCGCCGGATTGTAGTCTTTCGAGATGACCCAGTTGCCGTACTTATCCCTTTCGAGAAGGGACGGAGCGAGCCGGAAATAGCGGAAGCCGCCACCACCTTTCCAACCGGTTGCGTCCGTCACGCCGCCTTTGTCGGCGCCGCCGATCACTTTCTGAAGGCGCGGGATGATATGACTGTGGCAGTGCTCGCCCAACTCCACCATGATCCAACGTCGGCCCATCTTTTGAGCAACCGCGCCCGTCGTGCCCGACCCTGCAAACGAGTCGAGAACTAGATCTCCTGAGTTTGTCGATATTTCTAGTATTCTTTGGACGAGTCTCTCGGGCTTCGGAGTGGGAAACACATTCGCCTTGCCAAACAAAACCTGGCTCTCATTCTTAGCCTGACCAGTATGGCCAACGTCATCATGGGGCCACCAACTCCACGGCACCAATCCTTCAGCCTCATCGAGATAGTGAATTATTCGCGGGACGCCGTTGCCGTCTTGACCGAACCAAAAGCGCCCTTCTTCTCGAAGCCTTCTGTATTCCGGTTCAGTTCGCGCCCAGTGTCGCCCTTCTGGAGGGTAGTGAACTCGCCCGTTCGGGGCTTCGATTGGGTACATCATGTTTTGACGAAAGCCAGACCCAGTAAAAGAGACTGACTGCCACGGCCCGCGAGGATCGTTATTTGGGTTGCTAAACGAGCCCTTGGCGCGCTCATCAAGCTTGAGCCGGTTCCGCGACTGCTTAAAAAGCTGCGGATCACGCACGTAGACCACAACATACTCATGTACTGTCCCGATAGCAGCATTGTTCTCTCTGGAGTATCGTTTCTGCCAGACGATTTGCGAGAGAAAGTTCGCGCGTCCGAAAACTTCATCCATCAGCACACGGAGATAGGGCATTTCGTTGTCGTCGATTGATATCCAAATGGACCCTTCAGCGGAAAGCAAGCGCTTCAGTATCTCCAATCGCTCACGGATCAAGCAAAGCCAAAGAGAATGCTCTATGCCGTCGTCATAGTACTCGAACGCGCTTCCGGTATTGTAGGGTGGATCAATATAAATGCATTTTACCTTGCCAGCGTATTCCGACTCTAGTGCCTTCAACGCGAGCAGGTTGTCGCCAAAGATCAGCATGTTGTCGAAGTGATCGCCAGGGCGGCGCGCGCTGGCGTGATAGGACTTTGACGGGTCCTCAATCAGGATACGCGGCTCAAGGCGCGGGCGATCGTCCTTGCCGATCCAAGTGAGTTCCAGCTTCTGCCGTCCGTTTGTCATACCGTACCTTCTAACCCACCACACGCCATTGCAGCGTGAGCGTCGTTTCCGTCTGCCAGGGCGCATCGAAGTCCGCCATCAGGGCGATGGCCTGCTCGTCGTGCGCTTTTCTCATGTCCGCGAGTTCGCGGCCAAAGGCACGGATAAGGCCTTCGTGCAGGGCTTCCAAGCGTTCAATGCGCGCTCGCCCCTGAAGCCGTTCCCAACTGGAAGCCGAGGGGTCGTGCCGCTGCGTCCGCAGGACGCGCTCGTGCTCGGTCAGTTCCTTGAGGCCCTGTCGAAAAACCGCCTCTGACCGCGCGATCTGGAGCTCCGACTCCCGGTCAGCCTGCCAGAGACGGTTTGTCACTTCCCGGTCAGTTTCCCGAAGAAAAGCAAGGACTAACTCGTCTTCGATCCGCTCGAAGTCTTCGTCGTACTCGGCCTCATAGGGGCATTGCGGCAGGCCCGTGCGCATTTCGAAGAGGTGTTTCGCCGTGTAGGGCGGGACGGGATTGCCGCAATCGTCCACGCAGACGAGCAGGTCCCGCTTCCGGAGGCCGAAGGAGAAGCGACGGCGGGCCTCCACAACGCGCAGCCAGCCCGACCGGTAGCGCAAGGCCAGAGCAAACCGATTCGGTCGATCAATCGAACGGAAGGAAAAAGTGAGCGCGACCGGATCGGAACCAAGATCAAGCGCCCCTGCCCGCATCGTCCCTACTCCACCACCGCCCATTCAACGGACAGGATTGGAATGATCTGCGGTTCCGCCTCCAGGCTTGCCGCGATCTGGTCGAGCATGTCGTCGACCTCTTTGCGGATCTCGCGGCGCTTCTGGAACATGTTGAGGCGCTGCTCGTCGCGCTGGTCTTCCAGCCGCTTGATGCGGCGCTGCTCGGCAATCTTCTCCGCCATGCCAAGGGAGGTGTTAGCGCGAAGCGCTTTCTTGGCGGCCTTGATCTCCGTTTCGAGGCTCTTGATCTCGACTTCAGAGGCCTGTTCCAGATCGTCGGCATACAGATCGAGTTTGAGAGACTCTTGATCAAGCCATTCGGCATTCTGGCGATCGATTTCCTTCCGGATGGCCGCCGTCTGCTCTTCCTCTACCTGGCGCATCAGTGCCGGGTCTGTTTCCGTCTTCGCGGCGCTCACGATGGCGGGAACCAGGAACAGGCGATCAACAGTTTCTTTCGATACCGGCGTACCGTCTTGATCCACGCAGGCAATCGATAACTGCTCGCGAATGGACCCGGCCGCTTCAACCCGCACCTTGGCGATGGTGAGCGAGCCGGACTTGCCGACAAGGGCGCGCACATCTGCCAGCGTCATGGCATAGGCCGCATGGTCGAAGATGATCCGGGCGCGCGGCAACTCGCGTGCTTTTGCACGGGTGATCAGCTCGAATCCAAGGCTACCTTCCGAAGGCCGAAAGAAGCTCCAGCCTCGCGCATCAGCGTCCGGCCAGCGGGTCGAGTATGTCGTACCCTCATAGGTGAAGTGGGGAAATGGGTCCTTCTTGATCGACACACCGGGAAGCTCTGCTTCTGCGACCATGAGCAGCCGTCGCTCGAAATCATTCATCAGCTCGGTGAGCGAACCTTTGCGCGTCTTCAGCTTGGCGACGACTTCTTCATCCAGCGTTTCGATAAGTTTGGCGCGCGCATCGGCCATATCGACTTCGATGGTATCTTTCAGCTCCTCTTGGAGACGGTCGAACTCGCGGTCGATCTCCTCACTCGTCCGGCTGGATTGAACAATCTCCAGCACCTTGCGCTCGAAGTCCGTCCCGCTTTCGATGCTGCCGAGCACTTCATCGCTGGAGCCAAACACACCTTCGAACAGGTGAAACTTCTCCTTCAAAAGCTCGTAGATGCGGTATTCGGCGCGGTTCTTGAGATTGAGCATATTGACGACGGCAACGTCGATCTTTTGTCCGTACCGGTGACACCTACCAATACGCTGCTCAACGCGCTGCGGATTCCAGGGCAAATCGAAGTTTATGATGAGGGAGCAGAATTGAAGGTTGATACCTTCCGCGCCGCTTTCCGTTGCGATGAGGATGGTCTTCTCATCCCCGCGAAACGCATCAACCACCGCCGCTTTCATATCGGCAGACTTCGATCCCGAAATACGATCAGAACCTTTGTTCCGGTCCAGCCATTCCTTATATGTTTGCTTGCTGGAAGGATCGCTGTTGGATCCATTCATCAGCACGATTTGCCCGGCATACCCATTGTTCGATAGTAGCTCGAACAGATATCTCTGCGTCCGAACACTCTCTGTGAAGATCACTGCTTTGCGCTGGCCACCTTTGCTGACCACCTGGTCCAGTACGGATGGTAGTTGCTCGATGAGCTTCTCGCCCTTGGCGTTTGACCCGATCCGCTTGGCCAGATCGAGATAAGTTTGTAGCGCTGCGATTTCAGCTTCGAGCTTTGCCGGATCAACAGGTTCCGCAGTCTCCGTCTCATCACTTTCGTCATACGCATCGGCAATTTCGTCGATAATCTCGATATCGTCCGTAATCGTGACATCTACAGCGCGGCGAAGTTTCAAGCGCTCGATAAGCTGTTCAAGATACTTGGCGACGGCAAAGGTCGAAGAACCAAGGATTTTGCGAACCTGAAGGATCACCAAAGCGTTGGTGCGGTCTCCATAGGAGACAGTGTTTGGGTTTTGCAGAAAGGAGGAGACACCTTCGTAGAGAAGCGCCTCTTCGTCTTTGGGCTCAAAGTTGAAAGTAAAAGGGATGCGCTTGGTATAATTGATGTGGCCTGCTTCGACGACCTGGCGGCGAAGCGTCCGTTGGATAATTGGTTCAAGACGCTTTTTCAGCCGCGCGCGCGCATGGATGTTGCTTGCCGCATCAGCATAAAGCGCCTTGAAAGCCTGCTCGCTCCCAAAATGCTTGTCATCAATGAAGGAGACGAGCCCGTAGAGCTCAAGCAGCGAGTTTTGCAGCGGCGTGGCTGTGAGCAGAAGCTTGAAGCGCTGATCCAACGCGCTCGCGAGAAACTTGGCCCGCTGCGATCCACTTTTCTTGTGGAAGTTGCGCAAGCGATGGGCCTCATCGAGGATGGCAAGGTCCCAAGGGATTGAGTGAAGCTCAAACCTGTTTCGTGCTGCAAATTCGTAAGAGCAGATGACGATCTTTCCCGGCTGTTCGAAGGGGCGTGACATCCCGAGACGAAGGAACTGACTGTAGCTCTTCGCTTCAATGATGACGGATGGTAGATTGAATTTCTCGATGAGTTCTTGTTCCCACTGCTTTCGAAGTGAAGCGGGGACAATTAGCAGTATACGGCGCTTCTGCTCTGCCCACTTCTGAGCAATGACGAGGCTCGCCTCTATTGTCTTTCCCAGGCCTACTTCGTCCGCGAGCATCACGCCTTTGGATAGGGGCGACTTCAGAGCGAAGAGTGCGGCATCGACCTGATGCGGGTTGAGGTCGACACGCGCGACCGCAAGCGAGCGCGCGAATGACTCATCCTCTGCGCCCTCAAGCGTCAGCCGGTGGGCCAAGTATTTACTGTGATAGTGGGTCAAAACGGATGGGATTGGCATGTTTGGTGTCGCGATTTGTCCGGCCGTTGCCCCGTCGAATCACGGCCTTTTCTAAGGGAGCGCAGTGAAACTTAGGGTTACGGCGTTTACGACACATTAACGAAATTGGCAGGACTGCGGCACAAGCTTGAGCAACCTCCTGTTTGCCACGTTAGTCGACCAATTTTTTTGGAGGATTCACAAGACGCAAGAACCCCGCTAACCCCATCACCTCAACTTGATTGCTCAGATGCAGGGTGAGGAGCCATGCGATGATCACAACGATCGGCTATGAGAAAGCCTCGCTTGCAGACTTTGTTGCCACACTGAAATCATGGAATGTTGAAGTGCTGATCGATATCCGGGAGCGAGCCCAGTCTCGTCGCCGGGGCTTTTCAAAAACCTCTCTTGGAGAGGCAGTCCGCGAAGCCGGAATCGAGTATCGGCATTTCCGGACACTTGGCGATCCCAAAGAAGGCAGGGAGGCAGCTCGAGCGGGCAACTGGCGGAAGTTCCAAGCCATCTTTTCCCAAGTTATCAGATCCGACGAAGGGCTTGCCGCATTGGCAGAGATCACAAACCTCGCAAAGGCAAAGGCAATTTGTCTGATGTGCTACGAGGCCGACTATTTGACTTGCCACAGAAAAATGGTTGCCGCTAAGCTAGAATTAGCGCTGGGCGAGAAAGCGGTTCACCTCATTGTTGAAGACGGGCAAGCTTCGCAACATTCAAAAAGACGAGTGCTTCATCCTCGTCAAAGCGCAGCCGCATAGGTCAAGCAGATACTTCGAAACGGTATGTTGCGCCGGCATTGGCCGAGATGGAAAATGGCGTCGACAGTACCCAGTACCGTTTCGCATTTTGGCAGATGGTCAGAAGTTCAGAAGATGGGACTGGATCGGCTATCAGTTTACGACTTCGCCGGACGATCGCAGATCGGAAAGCCAGAAGGTGAACCCCGAGACCGTTCAGGTAAGTTCAAGTGTGAAGCCTGCTGAGCGGGCAAAAATTTTGAACCCGTTGGTTAGAGCATCGTTTGAAGATGCGAACGCTCGGAACGAATCGCTTGCTCTCGTGAGGCCACAGCGGATCGAGATAACCTGGGTCGAAAAGTCGCCAGCCGAACTCGCGCGCGAGCGCGAAAAACATGCCGAACTTGCAAGTCAAATGTCATTCTTTGACTCAACTGCTCGACCACTCGAGCCCTGTCCGATCCAGTTTAGCGCAAAATGGAAAGATCAAGACGGCAAGGACCGCCAGCATGAGTGTGACGACTGGGAGACGTCTTCGGCCTTCCATCGATTCGAGAGGGGCTATGGCCGCTCAGAAGCAATAAACATTTTGCGCAAAAAGTATGAGCAAGACTACTTTAAAGCCGGGCTATTGTTAGCTTTCAGTACACACAGCCGGCGAAACGTGACGAATGGAACGAACAACCAGTGGCTTTTGGTAGGCATTATTCGTGTCAACAATAGCTCGCAGGGCGACCTGTTCCTCGGCTAGATCGTCGCGGTTAAGAGCGTAGCGTTCGCCCTACGTCCAACGAGCTTCAACGGCCATCGTTAAATGTGGCGGAAACCCAGCCGCATGTGAGGATATCAAGCATCCATTTCGACGACGGCGCTAAGCTGTAAACAGCACAACCGGCTCGAACGAAATCTCACGGATACGATTGGACTGCCATGGCCTCCGCCCAAGAACGGATAGCCGACGCGCGATAGAGATTACGCGTGCCGCCGAGCTGGACCGGCTGAGGGAAATTGAGCACTGGATCTCGCCGGCGTTCCCACAGTGTCTTGCGGCTGATCTTGAGGAACGCGCAGGTCATACGGGTGGTCCACCACTCGTCTGTTGCAAGTGGTTCCGATGATGTTTTGGATGGCTCAGAGCGGCGAATGATTGACGCGGGCCTGTCATTCGCGGGCTTGGGCGGTGCGGATAGGCTGGCTGGGCGCGCCGGTGCTGGCGGCGGGGCGGCGAACAGGTCGAACTGCGAAGTGTTCGTGGTTTTGCGGACGGGCATGGGTTACTCCGTGTACGGTTCGAGAAGGATATCATCGGTGACGAGGACGCGGACAGGCGCGCCGGCGGGGACTCTAAGTGTGGGTCTGAGGTTCAGTTCGCGGTCGACAATGCGGCTTCCCGTTCGCGCGGCTTCCTGCGCCGCTGCGTCGCCAAGGCTTCGCGTGAACCCCTGATCGTCGTTGTCCTCCGCCTCATTGGCCAAGATGCTGAGGACCGCCGAAACCGCAATCGCGCCGCCGACGCGGCCGAGATGATTGTCGACCTTTGCGCCAAGTCCAGCCGAGCCCGCCGCATCCGTTGCGGCCATCTGCGCCAGCTCGAGCGAGACGCCGTCCGGCATGAGCAGCCGGTCCCAGCTGAGGAAGACCCGCGTATCGCCGTAACTGTTCTCGCTGGCATAGGTGCCGATCAGGCGCGCGCCTTGCGGGATGAGTAAGTGTTCTCCGGTTTGGCTGTCATAGACCGGCGCCGAGACCTGCGCGATGACACGGCCCGGCAGATCAGAATTGACCGCCGTCAGGAGCGCCGCCGGGATCACACTGCCGGACTGGATGAGATAAGGCGGCCCCGGCGGCGGGCCGGGCGTTGCGGTCAGGTAAGTCTGAGCGGATGCGTTGATGCTTGTGGCCCCTCCCCCGCTTGCGGCCTGCGCGTTGACGGAGAAGGCGGCTGCAGGCTCTCGGCGTTTGAAGAAGAGATCTGCAGGCGGGAAGTCGCGTTGCGGGCTTGCTGGCGAGGTGAAGCCTTGTTCTTGGGGAGCATAGGTTGCCCACTCGCTGCCCTCCGGCAGGCTCAGGGCGTCCTCGTAACCCTCCGGATCGAGATCCAGGTGCTCCGGCGGACCATCCGGGCCCCAGAGCCGGTCATAAGGTTCTTCGAGCTGCGCATTGGTTTGGGTCAGGGCGCCGGTCTCATAGCGAGCCGGCAGGCGGCTCAGACCTTCGGGGAGCGCGGCCTCGGCCGGCGGCGCAGTCTGCGTTCGCGGCGAGGCCGCTTCCGACCGGGGCGAAAGGCCCGTCACCAGCGCAAAGGCAACGACGAGGCCGATGGCGCCGGCCCCCGCCATCAGCACCTTGCGCGACAGGCGTTTCGGCGAGGGCGGATGCGCACGCAGGCGCACCGCCGCTTCGGCCGGCGTGACCTGGGGGTCCGGGCGATTTGACATCAGCGGCCCTCCCCTTGAGCCTTCGGCGCTTTGCGGTGGATGCTGACAATGACGGGTTTCCGGTTTCCGAGCCTCAGCTCTGCCTCAGAGAAGATGCGATCGATCTCGTAGCGCTTGCCATCAATGCGGTAGTTGACGAGCTCGAGCCCTTCCGGCGAGCGGATGAACAGCGGCGGCATGTCGGAGGCCGCGATATCGTCCGGGAACTGGACATAGGTCTTGAGGCCGTCATCCCAGACCCTTGTCGGCATCCAGGCCGGCGGGCCCTTGCGCGGGGCCTTCAGGACATAATCCTCATGCAGCGGACGCTGTTCGGGTTCAGGTTTCGGTTCAGGAGCTGGTGGTTCGGGCGGCTTTGGATAAGTCCAGGCCGCCTGCGCGGTATAGACATCGCCCGCCGCCGAGACGGCCTCGATCATGTAGGCGCGCCGGTCCGTGACCAGCACGATGTTGGTCTTGAGCCTCGCGGCAGACGGCTTCACGATCAGGATCGTCCGACTTCCCGTCACCGTGTTCGACACGCTCCAGCGCGCAGTATCCGCCGCCGCAATATCGATCAGCACTTCTCCCGGCTCGAGCAGCAGGGTGGAGACAAAGTCCGGGGACGTCTGCAGCTCATAGATGGCGCCCGGCTCATAGGCATAGAGCAGCGTCGCATCCTCGAACGTCCCGGGAGCGGCGCGCTGGCGCGCGCCGCTGTTTGCATCGGCAAGCGATTTTGCAGCGGTGCGCGGAGTGACGGGTTCAGGGGCGCGGGCGGGCTTCGCGCTGGCAGCCTCCGGCAATGCAGCGACTCCCGCGGCAGCCTCTTCCGGTTCGCTGATGGCAATGACCTCTTCAACGGGCCCGGGCTCCGCTAGCGGCTCTGGCGTGATGTCGGCCATCTCGGAGAAGAGCGGTTCGGGCGGGACAATGGCGGGCGGCGGCGCGCTGGCGCAGGCGGCGAGGAGGCTTGCGGCGAGGATGGTGTGGATGAAGCTTGGAATGAAGGGTCGCATTACTGGTCGCGGCTCCAGCTGAAATCGGTGATGTAGAGACCGAGCGGATTGACAGCGACGTCATCGGCCCGCTTCGGCGGCACGTGGGAGACCGAGAAGAGACCCGTATAGGTACCCTTTGCCTGGGGCATGGGGCCGGTCTCCTCCTCTGTCCAGCTCACCTGCCAGCTTGTGTCCGTACGCTGAACGATAGACCGGATGTGTACGGTACGGGCAGCGGTGCCGACGGCTTTGAACGGGTCGTCGGCCCGGGCCATGGCGCTGAGCTTGGTAGCGGCCTCCGGGGTGACGAATTTGTAGGCCGTCAGCCAGTTCTCGCGCAGCACCACCGCATCGGTCGGGCGGGCGCGGACCTGGCGCACGAACGCGCCAATGAAATACGCCGTCTGGGCGGTGTCCGGGGTCCAGGCGCCGGCATTGGTGCGCACCGACAGGACCTGGCCCTCCGGGGCAACCTCCACCACATGCACGAACGTGCGCTGCTGAAGCGCAACGACCGTTAGCGCCGCGCCGAGGCCCGCAGCGAGCAGGAGCGCGGCGAAAGCGATGCGACGCCAGCTTTTTGCTGACAGCACCGCCGATCCCATCCGCGCGTCCCATTCCGCCTGCGCCCGGCGGTACGGCGTGTCGGCCGGCGGCGGCGCATAAGAGAGTGCAGGTGCCCGAAACGGAAAACGCATTATGGCCTCCTTGGCCGTGTCTGTTGCCTGGGTTGGAGTCTCGAATGATCGACGCCGGTGTTGGCCGCAGCCGCGCGCGGCGCCGGCGCCGAGCGGGCGCTGCCGCCCCGGCCGACGCTGATGCCGCCTGCCATGATCCGGGCACTGACGGCTGTTCCGACCGCCGTCGCAGCTGCGCCTTGCGCGGCGCGGTAGCCATCAGCGCCGGAGAGGTGCGGCTGGCCCATCACGACTTCGCTCGCGAGCTGCGGCCCGAACCAGGCGAGCGACAATACCGTCAGTCCGAAGAGGAGAATGTTGAGCGCGCCGCCTGCGTCCAGCGTCAGCGCCGGCGGCAATCCGTCCACGAACGCGATCGAGACAGATGCAATCAGCGCCAGCACGAACAGGCGCACGGCGCTCCCCACCACCCAACCGAGGGGCCGCTCTGCAATCCAGGCGGTGCCCGAGAACACGCCCCACGGCAGCGCCACGAACGCGGCCAGCGTGCCGAGCTTGAACGCGATCAACGCTGTGAACAGCTGCAACGCGAGAACGAAGAAACCAAGCATCACGACAATCGCCGCGATCAGGATGATGCTGAGCGTCACGAAGTCGGTGAGGATGTTCATCCCCTCCCCGAGCGCCGCTGTCCGGCCAAAGAGCTCCGTGCCAATCCCGGCAATCCGGCCGGGATTGTGCAGGTCCTCCAGCGTCAGGCTGCTGCCACCCGCTTTAAGTCCGAGCATTGCACCGGAGCCATTGATCGCGCCAGCGAGCGCATTCCAGTTATTGATCAGGAACGCAAAGAAGCCAACGAACAGGACCTTGCGGAAGAAGGCGCCGAGCGGCGCTTCCTGGGCCAGCACCCATTGCACGCCGGCCAACGTCACCGAAATCACGATCAGCGCGTTCAGCACATACGCAACGTCGCCGGCGATGAACCCGAACCCGGAATCCAGCACGCCGAGAAAGGCGTCGAGAAAGCCATTGATGACGGTGCTGTCCATGGATTGTCCTCAGAACGCGCGCCGCGCGGGCGAAGGCGCCTCGGGGCGTGCTTCCGGGAACGCCCGTGCGCGGATCTCCTCGGCGCGGGCCTCGCGGGCCAGCCGCTCCATCCGCTCCGCCTGCAGCGCGCGCCCCTCCGCAATCATCAGTGCCTCGATGCCGGCGAGTTGCGACGCGTTGAGGCCAAGGAGCTGGTTGCCGGCCTGCACAGCCGATGTCTGGCCTTCGGCGCCCTGCGAGGCCGCGAGCGCGCTCTCGACTCGCGTGCGGGTCTCTCCGAGCCGCGCGGCCGCCTGCGCCTCGGCGGCCATGGCACGCGAGAGACTACGCCGGCTCTCTTCGGCCCAACGGTCAGACTGGCTGAGTACGCCGGCGAGTTGGTAGTCGTCCCAGGTCTCCGGATAGAGCGCTTCGATCTCGCCGCCGATGCGGGCGATGTCATGGCTGAGCCCCTCCCCGCGCCGGAAGAGGGCCTCGGCTTCATCGATTGTCCGCGACAGGTCCGGCGAAAGCTGCAGGCGACTGCTCGCCAGCATCTTCGCCTGCTGCTCCAGCGCCGCAATCTGATGCTCGATCTGTTCCAGCATCCGGGCCGCCGCGAGCAGGTTTTCGGCATGGTTGGACGGATCATGGACCACGACCTGCGCCGCTGCCGCAGGCGGCGCGAGGCTCGTCAGGGCGGGCGCCGCAAGCGCAAGCACCAGCGCGTTCAGGAGACGGAAATGGATCTTCATGCGGCAGCCTCCTCAGGGCGGACCGATCCGCTCGGTCTTTGATCCGTAGGCGTATGATCGTTCTGGGCCTGCGAGGCGAGACTTGCCGGTGCAGAGGCATCGCCACCTTTTGTCACCGCCTCGAACCGGCCGATTGCGGCGGCCGCCTCACCGAAGCCCTTCGCCTTGAGCCAGGCCTGCGCAAAACCCTGCTGGCCATGCAGCGCGAGGATGCGGTCGATCAGCACCTGATCTTCGGGCTTGCCAGCGGCGGCAAAGGCGAATGTCGCCGGGCCGAGCTCGAGTTCAATGCGGCGGCAACCGGCGCGTCCGGCCACGTAATAGTCCCGCTTCGGAATGGCGCTGGCGACGAGATCGATCTGGCGTTCATTGAGCCCCGCCGCCTCGTAGAACGCTCGCGTACCAGCCTCGCGCGCCCGGTCGTTCGGCAGGAAGATCCGCGTCGGGCAATTCTCCAGCACCGAGGCCGCAATCGGCGAGCGCGTGACATCCGCCAGCGCCTGGCTCGCAAAGATCACCGCGACGTTCTGCTTGCGCAGCGTCTTCAGCCAGGTCTCGATCTCCGCCGCAAAGGCCGTGTCCTTGAGATAAAGCCAGGCCTCGTCCAGCACGAGCAGGCTCGGGCGGCCATCAAACCGTGCCTCGAGACTGCGGAAGATCACCGGCAGCACGCTGCGCGCCGCGCGCGGCTGGCGCAGCAGCGACCCGACCTCGAACGCCGTCACATCGGCGTCGCTGCGGACTTCGAAATCTTGATCAAGGAGCCCGCCGAGGCTCCCCGCATGTGTGAACGGCTGCAGCGCGCCGCGTAAGGAGGCGTCCTGAACAAACGCCGCGAGTAGCGACAGCGTGCGCTCCCGGATTGGCCGGGCGGCGAGGACGGACAGCGCCCGGCCGAGCTCGAGCCTAAGCTCCGGTGTCAGCTTGACGCCTTCGCCGGCGATCAGATCGCACAGCCAGCTTTCCGCCCAGGCGCGGGTCTGAGGCTGGTTGATCTCTGCCAGCGGCTGGAACCCCGGCGCGGGTCCTGCACCCTCCGCATCCGGATCAAAGAAGACGCCGCCGAGTCCGAGCACCATCGCGCGGCAGGAGCGCCCTGTGTCAAACACGAACACCTGCGCGTTCTCATAGCGCATCCACTGCGCGATCAGCGTCGCAATCAGGACCGACTTGCCCGCGCCCGTCGGCCCGATCACCAGCGTATGGCCGGTATCGCCGGCATGGAGATTGAGCCGGAAAGGGGTCGACCCATCCGTCGCCGCCAGCATCAGCGGCGGGCCGTCCAGGTGCGCGTTCCAGGCCTCGCCCGGCCAAACCGCGCTGGTGGGCAGGAGGTGGGCTAGGTTCGGCGCCAAGAGGAGCGGCCGGCGGACATCGGCGTAGGCCTGTCCCGGCAGGCTGCCGAGCCAGGCCTCGACGGCGTTGACCGTCTCAAGCTCGGTCACGAACCCCAGCGCGTCCGTCGTCTGGCGTATCAGCCGGACGGCCTCATCGGCCGCCGCCTCGCTGTCTTGCGCAACCGTGATGGTGAGCGTTGCGTACCCTGCCCCGCAGCCTTCCCCGAGCAAGGTCTGCAAGGCGGCGTCCGCATCGCCCGCCTGCGCCGCCGCATCATTGTCCTGCAGCGCCGACTCCTCGCGGAAAAGCGCTTCCCGGAGCAGCGTCATCAGGCCCTTGCGCTTCGAGAACCAGCGCTTGCGGGCGCGCTCGATGTCCTGGCGCGCCTCTTCCGCCGACAGCGGCAGGAAGCGCGTCACCCAGCGATAGGAGACCGGGAGCCGGTTCAGCGCATCGAGCAGGCCGGGCTCACTGGCGCTCACGTAACTACGCACCGACAGGATCCGCAGATGGTGCGATCCGAGCTTCGGCGCGAGCCCGCCGACGAGCGGCGTATCGGACAGTAGCGCATCGAGGTGGAAGGGCGTTGGGGGAACGCTGAGCCGGGTGAGCCGCCTGTCAGAGACCGCGTCATGCAGGAACCCGAGCGTTGCCTCGTCATCCAGCCAGCGCGCCTCAGGCATCAGGGCCCCGAGCGCCATCCGGAACTGGTCTGTCTCCTCGGCGAACCGCGCAAGCAGAGCGCGGTAATCGGCGGCCGGCGCGTTCGAGGCCCCTCCCTCGAACAGCAGGGACTCAAGGCGGGCCTGTTTTTCGGGAGGCGGCAGGAAAGTCAGTGTCATGAAATAATCTGTCTCGAACCGCGCACCCGCGGTTTCGAAGAGAACGCGGCGCTCTTCGTCGATCAGCCAGGCAAGGCCCTGCCCAAAGACGGCGTCCGGATAACCGGGCGCCGGCCGCCGGCGCGCTTCGGCATGCAGGCACCAGCCCGACCCGAACCGGCGCAACGAAGTGGCGAGCCGCGCCGACATCCCCATCAGTTCGGTGAGCGAGGCGGAATCAAGGTCCGGCCCCCGGAACATGAGTGTGCGCTGGAACGCACCGTCCTTGTTGAGGACAATCCCCGGCGCCACCAACGCGCCCCAGAGGAGGTAATCGCTGAGCTTTGCCGTCCGGCCGCGATAAGGGGATAGGTCGAACATCGTCTGTCAGGTCCCGAAATAAGAAGGCTTGGAGAGATGGCGCGGCCAGGTCTCGAGGAACCAGGGATCGCGCGCCGCGGCCCAGGCCGCCGCGCCCTGGGCAATCGCCCAGAGCGGCAGGCCGATCAGCGGCTGCTGCAGCCCGAACGCAATCGCCGCCGCAATCGTCGCGTTGAGGATTGCAAACTCCCGCGGCACGCCGCCAAGAAGGACGGGCCGCGTCAGCGAAGTGTGAAGCGGGGTCACGTATCCCTCAGGCAGCGCCTCGGCCATCAGAGCACCGCGCCGCCGGCAAAGCCAAAGAAGTCGAGGAAGAACGACACCGCCGCGAACATGATCGCGATGCCGAGGCCGACAAAGGCAAGCTTCCTGACCCCGCCGCCGCCTTCCGAGAACATGATCGCGATGCCGGCAAGCACGATGCCAATGACGGCAGCGGCGCGTGCCACCGGCCCGGTCACCGAGTCGACGACCTGTTCCAGCGGGCCCTCCCAGGGCATGCCCGAGCCTGCAGCAAATGCCGGCAAGGCCGACAGGGTAGCGATCGCGGCAAGCGCCGCCGTCTTCCAGGCGAGGCGTCTCGCCGTATACGGATGAAGGTTCATTCTAAGTCTCCCTTGGTTGGATGGGTTGTGGTCTTGAGGTCGAGCAGCTCGGTGATGCGCCGGCCAGACGCCGTGCGCGCGATGAACACGATGAGATCCACCGCCGAGGTGATCAGGCGCCGGGGGCTCGCCGCCTGCGCCTCAAGGCAGAGATCCTCGAGCCGCAGGCACGCGTCCTGCGCAGAATTTGCATGCAGCGTCAGAAGTCCGCCCGGATGGCCGGTGTTCCAGGCCTTCAGCACATCCAGCGCTGCCCCGTCCCGGACCTCGCCGACAATGATCCGGTCGGGCCTGAGGCGCAGCGCGACCTGCACGAGATCCCTTAGCGTGACGTGCGGATCCGCGCGCCGGGTCAGGAGCTGGACGGTATTGGCGCCGGAGACCTGGAGCTCGGGCGTATCCTCCAGCACGATGAGGCGCCCACTCGCCATGCAGGGCTCGGCAAGGAGCGCGTTGAGCAGCGTCGTCTTGCCCGAGCCCGCCCCGCCGGCGACGATGATGTTGCGCCGGGCCGCGAGCGCGCCCCGCAAGGCCGCGGCCTGGCCGGGCGCCGCAATACCGGCCTCGACATAATCGTCCAGTGTATGAATGCGCGCCGGGCGCTGGCGGATCGCCAGCACCGGCGCAGACGCGAGCGGCGGCAGGACCGCCTGCACGCGCGCCGCGCTGCCCGGAAGGCTCGCCGACAGGAGCGGCTGATCCGGGCCCACCGTCTCGCCGGCGGCATGGGCGAGAAGACGGATCGCGGCTTCGCGGTCATGCGCCGCCATGTGCGCGCCGGTGGCTTTGAGGCCCTCCCCCGCCCGGTCAATCCAGATGGCGCCGTCGGCATTGACCAGGATCTCCGCAACGGACGGATCTGCAAGCGCTGCGGCGAGCGCTGGCCCCAGAGCGCCGTCCAGCACCGAGAGGCGCCGGACTTCCGGAATGGTCGGGCTGGAGACGGCGCTCATGTGGAGGAGGTCTCCAGATCGCCGTGCGCGTCCCAATCTTCGTCTTCATCGGCGCCTAGGGCATGCAAGTGTGCGAGTCCGCCTTGGGACTGAGTGATCGAAGCGATGTCGAGAAACCGCTCGAGGCGCGCGTCGGCGCTTGCGGACAGGCTGGCTTCGAGCGCCGGGTCCAGCGGCGGATTGTGTTCAAGCCAGACCTTCACGAAGGTCAGGAGGAGCTCCGTCTGAGACTTCAACTCCGGCATGACTTTGCTGACTTCGTCCTCGATCCGGCCGAGCTGGCGCTTCTGGCTGTCTTCGGCGGCGCGGGCGGGCCCCTCGGCGCCCGCCGCCACGTAGGCACGCAGCGCCGCCGCGACGAAGGCCGATTCCGAACGGCCCTGGCGCTGGGCCATCTTCGAGACTTTCCGGGCGAGTTCCGGTTCGACATAGGTGCGCAGACAGATCGATCCCATGGTGGTCAGATCCCCGTACGGCGGCGCAGGCGCCGGCCAGTGGGCTGCGGCCCGGTCGGTTCAGGTTTGGCCGGCCCGGGCCCACCTGAACCTGGCTTGTCGGCGTCAGGCGTGCCGGAGCGCGGCTTGGCGGGCCAGCCGGGAGGGGCCTTGAGGCCGGCGAGCGCCTGCTGGGACACGCTCGGGCGCGCCAGCGCAAAGAGATCGCCCTGCGGAGCTTGCGATGGCTCCGGCGTTCGCGGGCGCGCCGATGCGACCGGGCGGCCCGCAGAAGGGGAAGGCTGGATCCGCCCGAGCGGCAGGACGCCGGCCCAGTCATGGCTCGCCGTGAGCCGCGCCGGTGTCGCCGACGCTGGCCGCAGGCGCGCCGCAAAGACCGGCTCCTCGTCAAACCGGATCTTCTGGGTACGGAGGGGCCTCGCGCCTGCGACAAAGGTCAGCTGATCGCCCGGGGCAAGCTGGCGCACATCGGCGGCCAGCAGCAGCGGGCGGCACTCGTCGCGCCAGGTGATACTGCCCTTGCGGGCCCCGAGCATCGGCCTCGGGCGCTGCTCGCTGTATTGCGGGCGAACCTCGCGGGCCTCGCCCGCCATCTCGGCGATCTTCTTCGCCGTATCCATGTCAGCAGCTGCAAACGCCGTCACGATATGGCAATTGTCGAGGATGACATTGTCCCGGCCATAGGCGCGCAGGATGTGGTTCAGTGACTGGCAGACGAGATAGGCTTTCAGGCCATAGCCCGCGAACGCGCCCATCGCCGTCTCGAAGAACGGCATTTTGCCAAGCTGGGGAAACTCGTCGAGGCAGAGGAGAAGCTTGTGGCGCTTCGGGCGTCCATCGCTGCCGCGCCCGAGATACTCCATCTGGCTACGCGCCAGCTGGTTGAGGAAAAGGCGCATCAGAGGCATCAGGCGCGCCGCGTCCGACGGCGGCGGCTGCAGGAAGAGCGTGACCGGCTCGTCGCCGCACATCAGGTCTGACAGCCGGAAATCTGAACAGCTCGTCTTCTCCGCCACCAGCGGATCGGCGAACAGGCCGAAGAAGCTTTCAGCCGTCGCCTTGAGGCTCGCCTGGAGCCGCTCTTCCCCGGCCTTGAAACTTGTCGCCCCGTGGAGGACTTCCGGGTGCACCTCCGGCTCGCCGGTGACAGGGTTCACACGGTGCAGCGTCGTACGCATCTCCTCGGCGGTCGCCCTCAGGTCAGCGAGTTTTTCGCGCACCACGCTCAGCGACTTTCGGGCAAGCGGCTCGGCGTAGATCACATGCAGGATGACGCCCTCCATCACCTGGCGCGCTGCCTTATCCCAGAAATCGGAATGGCGGCCATCGCCGGCCGGATCGGCGATGATCGCGACGATATTCTGGACGTCGCGCACTTCGTTGCCGCCCCGGCGCACTTCGAGGAGCGGATTGAACGCAGCCGACAGGGGGGACGTTGGCGCAAAGCGGATGACCGGTCCGAGCGTCTCCCGGAAACCTGCCGTTCCAGGGAACCCGTGACGCGTGTCGCCATCCGCAAGTTCGCCCTTCACATCGAGGACCAAAGCCGACCCGCCCCACGCCAGAAGCGTCGGCACGATATGGCCCCTTCCCTTGCCTGAACGCGAGGCGCCGATCAGCAGCTGGTGGCCTGGTCCGTCATGGCACATGATCTCGCCGTTCAGCTTGCCGAGGACCGTTCCGCTGGAGGCAAAGAGGCCTGCCGCTTTTGCATCCTCGAACGTGCCCCACGCGGCCGCGCCAAAGGGTTTGGGCTTGTTGCGCTGACGGGCGACAAGCGCCGCCGGCGCTAGCGCGGCGATCAGACCGGCGAAGAGGATGGCATGGGCGAGTTCGAAAGGGCGCGGAAAGTCTTGCGCGAACGAAGACGTCCAGACAAACACCGCCCACGGAGGATAGACGATCAGTGTCTCGGAAAACTTTATCCTGTTGCCGAGCGCAGGGTGATGATCAAAGACGCCCGCCAGGAACTGCGTGGCCACGCTCATGGCAGCCATGAAGATCAGGATACAAGCTATCGCAGCAATGGCGAAACGCATGACGAGCCCCGGTTCAAGCCGCCCGGATCAGCTCCAGGCGACGGGGTCATTACCGCCGAGGAAACGGTTTGAAACCAGCCGTAACACTTGGCGGGCGAGCAGGCTCAGACCCCGCTACAGGCCCAGTGTTCGCGAAAATCGCGAGATCGGGCGGTGAGATTGGCGAAAAGCTTCATCCGCAGACGGATATTTTGAGGAATTCGCTGAACCTGCGCCGTCTGGCCTCAGGCCAGCGGCGGCCTGCGTTAACCGTGAGGTATTCGCGTGGTTGTGGAATTAGGCATCTTGGCTCTTCTCCGCAAGCGGCGAAGACGGCGGCTCACTCGCCGCAGTTGGCGAGAAGCGGGTGCGGAATGGCGCGCTTGATGACGCGCGCCACTGGCCGAAGCTGCGAGCGCTCGATAAATTCTGCGTCGGGATCGAGCGTCGCTTTGAGGGCAGGCCAATCACCGGGACTGCGCAGCGCGGCCTTGAGTGACAGGTCGAACTCGCCAACGAACTCGGTTGCTTCCATGACGAGCGGCGCATCTGAGATGGCGCGCTCAAATCTCTGACGGGCATCACTGCGGTGCCGCGTCAGCGCGATATCAATCCAGTACACGGGCCAGGACTGGAAGATCGACTCATCAAGTTCCGCCATGTAGCGAAGCACCGCGCCGGACTCCTCCAGACGGCGCAGGCGGTGGAGCGTGCCGCTGTGCGAAAGCTGAATGCGCTGGGCAATGTCCTGTATCGAGTCGCGCGCGCCGGTCTGCAGCAGACGGAGGATCTTGAGATCAGTCATGTCCAGGCGTGCGCCCGAGGGCGTATAGAGACTCTCTCCGCCGTTCGGGGCAACAGGTTTGCGGTTATGGGCGGTCATACAGGCAACAATCGGCAGATTTCAGGGGCGCCGATTTGTTATGGTAAACAGCTTAAATAAAACCTAAGCTAGAAATTGAAATCCGCCTTCGGCGCATCGACCGGATGTGATTGGTAGCGCCTCCGATGCCGCGTCCCGGACACGAACTGGCCCGGTGGCTGGCTCGGGAAGCTTCCAGCCCATTCGGAAGCGAGTGCACCCGCACTTCGGACTTTAATCGATTTCGAACGATCGATACAAGATTTTTTGATGTATTACAGTCTATCATACTGTAGACTTTTGATCGATTTCGATATATCAAGTTACTCAAGAAGGATCGATCATGCCCGCTCGCACATCCCCACAAGCCCTCGCCCGGAAGCACCTGGACAAGGCGTTGATCCCATTCCGGATGGCGGCGGATCAGGCACGCCCGCCGAAAGGCTGGGTGCGGGCGATCCGCGACGCCCTCGGCATGACCAGCCGGCAGCTCGCCGCCCGTATGGAACTCTCGCAGTCGACCGTGACGGCGATGGAACAAGGCGAGGCGGCCGGAACCGTCACGCTCAACACGCTTCGCCAGGCCGCCGCAGCGCTCGACTGCCAGTTGGTCTACGCGCTGGTGCCCCGGTCCACGCTAGAGAACACGGTGCGCCAGCGTGCTGACGTTCTGGCGAGGAGCCAGCTGGCGCGTGTCCATCACACCATGCGCCTTGAGGACCAGGCGCTTGGCAGCGAAGACCTCGCCGCCGAACTCGAACGCTTGATCGACGCGGTGCTGACGGCCAAGGCAAGTCGCCTTTGGGACACCCCATGAGCGATCCCCTGTTTGACGCAGGCGATGAGGCTGCGACCCCTCTGGAACCGGATGAGCGCCGCCAGCTGATACCGACTTACATTACGACCCGCGCTCAGCTGAACGAGGCCGAGCAGATCGGTATCTCCGAAGCCGATGCATGGGCCTTCAAGCGAAAACGCGATGTACTGAATGAGCCGTTCCTGCTGAGCCTTCACAAGCGCATGTTCGGCAAAGTCTGGACCTGGGCCGGCACGCTGCGCAAGAGCGAACGCAACATCGGCGTCCCCGCCTACACCATCAGCACCGAGCTGCGCACAACGCTGGATGATGTGCGCTACTGGACCGAGCATCAGACCTATCCGCCGGACGAAATTGCCGTGCGGTTTCATCACCGCCTTGTATGGGTCCATCCCTTTCCGAACGGCAACGGCCGGCATGCGCGCCTGGCCGCAGACCTTCTGATCGTGGCGCTCGGCCGCCCGCGTTTCTCGTGGGGAAGCACAAGTCTTGTCGAAGCCGCCTCGACGCGGGCGCAGTATGTCACCGCCCTGAAGGCTGCGGACGGACATGACATCGAGCCGCTGATGAAATTTGCGCGGTCCTGACGGCACTGGACGAAGCCTCGCTGGGGAGCCCGGATGATGCCCGGCGTCGAAAATCACTCACGCAGGTCGAACACGCTCACCGGTAATCATCTGACAACGCCGCAGCGTCCAGCGCTCCATTGAGTGTCCAAAGGCCTGCACGCCATCCCCTTCTAGAACTGGCATGCCGCAATCCCGGATGAAGCCCGCTGTGGCGACAGCGCATCTAACCCGCGAGCGCTTTCAACACCCGTAACATGCCGCGCAGAGCTTCCTCTGATTTTGTCCGCCTCAGCATCGTCTCGCACTCACTCCGGAGCTGATCGAGCTTGCTCTTCTTTGTCGAGGAAGCTTTTTCGGTTTCCTCGAAGAATTCCATGATGTCGACGCCGAGCGCCTGGGCGACACCGGGAAGCATGCCGACGCTGAGACGGTTGGCGCCGGTCTCATACTTCTGAAGCTGCTGATGGCTCACGCCTATCTGTTCGGCGAGGTCCTGCAGTGTGAGACCCGCTTCCTGCCGGAGCTTCCTCAGCTGTTGGCCAACATGCCGGTCGATATCATTGGGCGATCTCGATCCGGGCACCTTTCCGGTTGTTGTGTTCATGGTGATCTCCGCGGCAACTTGGTTTTCAAACATCCGGATCCGTGCAGGATTTCGGTAGCTTCTCTTTTCAGCGCGCATTGCGCAATTAAACTATAGGTGAAACGCTGCTGAGCGCCGAAAAATTCCGGCACGCAGCCGTGCAGCCTGTCAGCACAGACTTGGGGACATCAACGCGCAGTCCACAACGACCCCAAAATGATCGGACCGCTTTCGCCCATCTTCTGACGCCGCTGATCGGCCGAACACGCTGGTTGCTTTCAGATTTCCGGCAAAGGCGACATGATCGATCGCTCTGGCGCCAAGGCCTTCGATCTCGCCGGATGTCACGATGCTGTAGCCTGCAAACGCTGCTTCCATCATCTCATGGGAACGCTTTGGCCCCCAGACGCGCGGCATGAACTGGTTGAAGTCTCCGAGCACAATCACAGGTCCCTCGTTCCGCCATTGGATGAGCAAGGGCGAGAGGTCTTCAAGGAAACGCTCATGCTGGCTCCACGGCTTGGCGCGCGGCTCCTGACCGAACGGACTTGCGAAATGATAGGGGATACAAAGCCCGGCGACACGGACCTGCGTCTCCCCAAGAAGCGTCAAGCCTGTAATCGCGCTTCCTGCGGTCTCAAGCTGATTGATCGTCTGCACATCCTGCCAGGGATGCTTCGACCAGAGCAGCACTTTGCGCTCGCTGTCGTGCTCGGCGCTCCAGGTCGCGCCCCGCGCTGAAATCGCATGCCCGCCTAGCGTCGCTGCGGACGCTTCCCAGGCTTCGGTCAGGCACAGGACATCCGGGCCCAGCTCTGCGATCTCGGCCAGCAGGGACTTCGCTTGCCAGGTCGCAGGACCGTGCCGTTCGATATTCCAGTTGACGATTCTCACGAATGAACTCCGCGCGTGCCTCGGTCAGTCACGTGCCAACAGGACCCCGGCAGGCTCGTCAAGCCGTCGCTCCTGATCCGGGTCCGGCGTCTGATATCCTTCGAAGCGGTGGCGGGCGGACGGCGCGTGTGCCGGAGCGCGGGCGGCGCACAAGGGGGCGGTTCTTGAAGTCCCATAGGCGTCCAAAACCGCCCTACCTACAGCGCCCCTTGTGCGCCGCCCTTGTGCGCTCCGGCCATGCGCCGATCCTGCCGCCCGCCACCGCCTCATGCGGGAAGGAACGGGACGGCGCAGGAGACCGACATGACCGAACCGACCACCACCCCTTCCCGCGCCGCGAGCGCGCTGACGACAGTCGGCGAAGCCTCGCAAAGCGAGCGGCCACGCATCTACGTCGCGTGCCTCGCAGCCTATAACAACGGCCGCCTGCACGGGCGCTGGATCGATGCCACCACGCCCGACGAAATCTGGCGAGAAGTTTCGGCGATGCTGCGCGCCAGCCCAGAGCCCGATGCCGAGGAATGGGCGATCCACGATTATGAAGGCTTCGAAGGCGCGCACCTGTCTGAATACGCATCGTTCGAGACAGTGTGCGAGCTTGCCGAATTCATCGGCGAGTATGGCGAACTCGCTGCCCGCATCTACGGGCATTACGGCAATGACCTTGAACAGGCGCGCGCCGCCTTCGAAGACTATGCGGGCGAGTACCGCAGCGCCGCCGACTTCGCCGAAGAGCTGCACAACGAACTCGGCACCGCGATCCCCGAAAGCCTCAGCTACTACATCGACTGGCAGGCGCTCGCCCGCGACATGGCCCTGAACGGCGAGATCATGGTGTTCCAGACGGGCTTCGACGAAGTCCACGTCTTCTGGTCCCGGTGAGGGCGCGCGTATGTTCACGGACAACTTTGCCACCTTCGTCTATCCCGGCGATGCCATCACCGGTGAGGCGGGGCCCTTCACCGTCTTGGCGCAGATCGTACCGGACGATTGTCCGGACGCGCCCGATCAGCGCCAGGACGGTTTCTGGCCCTCGCTCTACATCGATGCGCCGGGCTTCATTGGCCCCGGGCCAAACCATCGTCAGCGGTTCGCCGAGGCACAGGCCAAGGCCGAAGCTGTCATGGAAAGCTGGCGCAAGGGCGGCTGGTTCTATTGCGGGATCGTGTTGTCCGTTTCGTTGGAGGGCGTTGTGCTCGCATCCCACGCGGCGAGCCTATGGGGCATCGAGGCCAACTATCCGGGAACGGAAAACGGCTACCTCACAGAGGTCGCGAACGAACTGCTCCCGGAGAGCATGGCTGTTGCCCGCGAAACGTTGGCGCGGCTTGTGAGCCATGCCGACACTCTGGAGCGCGCGTGATGCCGGACATCTTCGAACAGCTACTTGGTCCGCGTCCCTCGCTGACGCTCGACATCGAGCAGGGCTTTGTCACGGCGATCTGGGTGGAGGGTCGCTGCCCAAACGTGACGATCCGGGATTTTGATCTCGGCGCCTCCGCCAGTGATGCCTCGCTCGACACCTTCGGCGCGCCGTTCGTGCCGATCAATTGGCACCTGCCGCCCTGGCGGCTGGGCCTCGCCCTCGCGCCCCCACACCTGTTTCCATTCTGAGGAGTTACCCCATGTCACAACCTGATCTGATCCATATCGAGCTCAGCAAGCTCTGCATTTCCAAACTCAACATGCGCCATGGACGCAAGGCGCCGGATGTCTCCGATATCCTGCCGTCCATCCGGGAGAAGGGCCTCCGCCAGACGCTGCTCGTCCGGCGTGAAGGCGACGGCTACGGCATCGTCGCCGGGCGCCGCCGGTTCTTTGCACTTCAACAGATCGCAAAGGAGACCGGTTCCGATCCGCTGGTGCCTTGCGCCGTGATGACGGAGGGCGATGCGGCGTCCGCTATCGAGGCGTCGATCATCGAGAACGTTGCGCGGCTGCCTGCAACCGAGATGGAGCAGTACGCAGCATTCCGGAAGCTTCATGACGAGGGAAGAACCATTGAGGAAATCGCTGGCTTCTTCGGCGTGACGGAGCTGAACGTTCGGCGCGTCCTCGCGCTGGCAGCGCTCAGTGCGCCGATCCGTAAGCTGTATGCGGATGAAGAGATCGACCGGGAGACCGTCAGAGCCCTGACGCTTGCCACGCTTGCCCGGCAGGCCGACTGGCTGAACCTTTGGAACAGCGAGACAGAGCGCGCCCCGATGGGGCGGGCCTGCCGCGCGTGGATCACCGGCGGTAGTGCGATCACGACCGACAAGGCGCTGTTCGACCTTGCCGGTTACACCGGCGCGGTCACGGCAGACCTGTTCGGCGAGACGGCGGTGTTTGCCGATGCTGCAGAATTCTGGGTGGCGCAGCGCGCGGTGATCGCTGAACGCGACGATGGCTACCGGCAGCGCGGCTGGGCCGATGTGATCCTGTTGGAACGGGGCGCGTACTTTCAGCGCTGGGACTATGTCCAGACGACGAAGAAGCAGGGCGGCAAGGTCATCATTGAGCAGCGTCACGATGGTACGGTGACGTTCCATGAAGGCTGGCTCAGAGCAACAGAGGCCCGCAAGGCCAGGACGGCTAAGGCCAGCGGAGAATCGGCGGGGGAAGCAGACACGCGGCCTGAGATGTCAGGGCCGATGGCGGACTACGTCGGCTTGCACCGGCACGCCGCTGCGCAGGCGAGCCTGATCCGAAATCCGGCCATCGCGTTGCGACTGATGGCGGCGCATTCACTGTGCGGATCATCGCTATGGAACGTAAGGCTGCACATGCCGGGCAGCGTGAAGGAAGGGACGCTGGCGAGCGTCGAAGGCGGGCCTGCTGCGCTTGAGCTTGGCGACGCGCGCGAGCGTGTGGAAACGCTGTTCGAGGCGCTCGGCGCTCCTGTCCCGCGCCGCAGCGGAGACGCCTATCACCTGTGCGAAACCTTCGCGGCTTTGCTGGCCATGTCCGACGCAGAAGTGACGCAGGTGATGGCACTTACCATGGCGGAGACGCTTGAGTCCGGCGGGCCCGCCGTCGAGGCCGTGCTGCATGCCTGCAGCACTGACGCCGCAGAGTTCTGGAAACCGGACGAGGCGTTCTTCGACCTGCTGCGCGACAGGCGCGTGATCACCGCGTTTATCGCAGACGCGGTTTCGCCAGAGACTGCGCGCGAGGCAGGGGACGCCACTGCCAAGGCGCAGAAGGCGCAGCTGGCAGAGGCGCTCGTTGCCCGCGATAGTTCACTGAACAACGCATGGATGCCGGGTTGGATGCAGGTCCCGCCCACGCGCCATATCGAGGGCGCAGCCAGTCCGCCAGCTGATGCCTGGAACCGGATAGCCGGACTATTTGAGGCGAATACCGAGCACGAATCGGGCACCGAGCCTTCAATTTGCGAAGCCACAGCTGCCTGAGTTCTTCGTCTCCTCTCAGGCTGCATGGAGCCGCCCGGTGCTTGCCGCCGGGCGGCTTTTCTGGCGCGAAGGTCTCTGATCGCGGATCAAAGGGCGAGCGGTGCAGGACCAGCTTCGAGTCGGTCAAACGGGCTCTGTTTCTCCAGCGACATCTGAATGCGTGGCTGGACGGGGGCCTCATTCGTTCCGGACAACTGCCTCTCGCAGACCCCTTGTTTCCGTCTCTTGCCGTTGGACCTGGACGGCCTGCACCGGTCCTGAAACCTGACCGGCGAAGAATTTTCCCCTGCGCCTGCGGCGCATTCCTCGCGCACCAAAATTCATCGCGGGTCAGGTGCTCCACTTTGTTGCGCCCCTAATGGGTTCAGACCCGGCGCAGGCCGTCCTTTCGGTCCGGCGTCGACGGGAACGAAGGGTTCCCGAAGACAGCCAGGAAACGAAAAGGAGACCCCCATGGCAAATGCACTCGGATATGTCACTGAAACCAAAGCCGGCTTCGAAGGCACGCTCGCGATGATGAACCTCTCGGCGGCTATCCGCATCGAGAAGAACGCGGAAAAAGCCGGAGACGGCCAGCCGGACTACCGCATCTTCGCCGGTGAGACCTCGACCGAGATAGGCGGCGGCTGGATGCGCAAGGCGAAGCAATCGGGCCGCGAATACCTCTCGATCACGCTCGCAGATCCCCAGATCGGCCCCCGCAAGATCTTCGCGAACCTCGCGCCGGTCAAAGGCAAGAAAGGCCGCCACGTGATCCTCTGGAACCCGAAGGAATAGCCATCTTCTTCAGCCAGAACAGGGCCGCCCCGGAGACACCTCCGGGGCGGTTTCTGCATTTGAGATGGCGCGGGACTTGCGTGTCGGAGCAGTGATGCCTGCGCCAACGCTCTCCTCTTGCGCGAAAGCTATCATCCTCGCCAGCGCGCTGGCCGGGATAGGACTGGCCGTGTTTCGACCGCAGGACATCATCCTCTACAACCCGTCGGACTCGATCCCGAAAGGCTTCTATGTCCGTGACGGGTCCGAACTCGCGCGCGGATCTGTGGTCACGATCCGGTCTATTCATGCTGCGCCGGACTATGCCGCCAAACGCAATTTCGCCGACGGGGGCGACCGGTTCTTGAAGCGGATCGCCGCGATGGAGGGCGATACGGTGTGCGCCGAAGGCAGCGTGGTTTCTGTAAATGGAAAGCCGATCGCCGAACGAGCTGACGTGGGTGCAGTTGGCGATCCCCTGCCATCCTGGACCGGCTGCGTGACCCTCGATGCTGGCCATGTATTTCTCCTCGGCGATCATCCGGGCAGTTTTGACGGGAGGTATTGGGGCATCTCAAAACGCGCTGATCTCACCGGTCCGTGGCGCTCGCTTCGCTGATCAGGCGACTGATCTTCTTCGCCCCTCGAATGAAACTGGAATCGCTGAACTCCCGGCGATGGTAGTCTCATCGTCATGGAGCAGATGAAAAGATTAGTAATGCAAGATAAAGGCGCGGCCTGCAGGCCGCGCGAGACGCCTGTCGGCGCGGAGTTTTTTGCAGGCCGTAGCCTGCGGCGCAGGCTGTACCACAGCCTGCGTTTCGGTCGGTGTAGAGACTTTCCGGATTTGGGCACTGTGAGGCGAGTCGCGCATGATTGATAGCAAGACCGACCGCCTCCTGGGCTTTTCGAAACTCGCGCGCGCAGCGAGTGGAGAGATACCATCCACAGTGAAGCCTTCTCGGCTCTCGAGGCCCGTTGAAACGGACCGGCTCGATGGCAAGTTGGCAGGCAGTGCGAAGCGCAGCAGTAGCGCCGCTTCGACCAAGCCGCTCTCCCGCCGCCTCGCCCAGCGGGCGCCCGTGATGCGTCACGCGAAAGCGGCCGGACGCGGTGACGCGGTCTCAGACCTACGCCAGCGCGCGGCGGTCAAGGTGCACTATTTTAATCACGGGGGTGGTGGCGGCGCGGCCTTGAAGGCGCATACGCGCTATTTGGCGCGGGATGCCGCTGGGCGTGGTGAGTTGTGCGAAGGGCCTGCCTCCCCTGCCATCTACGCAGATCCGGAAACGCCAGAAGCGGCAGCCCGCGCACATGCGGATTATCTCGCGAGAGGCGAGCAAGGCCGCGCCCTGTTCTATGACCGGGCAAACGACGGCGTTGATGGCGGCGCGCGCGCTGAGGGATGGGCGACATCTGACAAGCGCCACTTCCGGATCATCCTGGCGCCTGAAGAAGGCGAGCGCCTCAGGGACCTGACGAGCTACACGCGAGAAGTCATGGCCCGCGCAGAAGCAGAGCTCGGCACGCGCTTCTCGTGGGTCGCCGTCAATCACCATGACACCGGGCATGCTCACACCCACATCGTCCTTCGCGGGCGAAGGGCCAACGGTCAGGACCTGATCCTCCCCCGTGACTTCATTCGGCATCGGCTCCGGGAGATCGCCCGGGATGTGGCAACAAATTGGCTCGGACAACGCACGCCCGCTCAGGAACGCGAGGCGCTTGAGCGGGAAACCACCCGCCATGCGCCGACACGTCTCGACAAGCTGATCGCCGCGCAGTTGCCTGCAAGCCACGTGATAGAAGTTCGCCGCCTGGAAGCACACAACCGCGATCCCCACGTGACCGCTGCCCTCAGGGCCCGGACGAAAGAACTCCGACGCCTCGGGCTTGCCCGCGAGGTCCGGCGGGGCGTGCTGCAGTTCGAGCCGGACTGGCAGGACCGGCTCAAGGCAATGGAGCTGCACCTCGATATCCGCAAGCAGCTGATGGCCGAGCGACAACTCTCGCAGCAGGTGGAGCGTGAGCGGCTCGCGCGCCAGCTGTCTAGGAATGGACTGGAGCGTTAGGCTGCTTTTGCCGCATTAGCAGTCAAGCGCTTTGGAATGGCAGGTCGGCTGGATTTGGTTTGCATTCCGAAACCCGCGAATGGCCGATTTGGAGAGCGCGAATGGCACGAGTTGGGCACCCTTCTACGACAGTCGTTGGCCCTAAACAGCCGGTCAGTGTCGTGCACGGCGCCGCCTGTAGGCGCGCCTCGTGGCAACCAACCTGACGACCAGGCCGCTCTATTT